>Ga0155543_147_pt1 | contig 56060 bp, 59 predicted proteins | sample RifCSPhighO2_12_FD_107200 | JGI IMG/M metagenome (GOLD analysis project Ga0155543, IMG submission 107200) | Candidatus Gottesmanbacteria bacterium RIFCSPHIGHO2_12_FULL_43_26
CATTTATATTTCTTCATATGCCCCATGTATACGGTGTTTAGCCGGTAAGGACAATGCTATGTTATACTTTTACCAACCGTTTTTGATACGGTGCCCACAATTTTGGAAATCGAAAGCGGATTAGGTTCAGCGCTGGCTGCGCCCGCCTGTCCGCCGAAGCTGAAAGTGAAGGCGGAAGCGTGGCGATCCCGATTCAATCAGGGGAGCCTACCTTTTTAAAAATAGTTCGAAGTTGTTCGTAAACAGAGCACTATAAAAGTTATAGGTTTCCCGCAAAGCAGAATTAACTCGCAGTAAAACTCATCAATCTCGTTAACTGCGAGTTGAACAACTCCCTCCTTGGGGCACAAAAAGAGATCGAAAGGGTAGGCGCTGGCGTTATTTTTAACAGTAACTTTACTATATAATAGTAATATATGACAAATGTAGAATACTGGATTAATAGTTCAAAAGATGATTTAGATACTGCTGAGAAACTTTTTGAGTCAAAGAAATATCACCATTCTCTTTTTTTTGTACATCTAGCCCTAGAGAAAATTTTAAAAGCTATTTTTGTGTCTATTAAGAAGCAACCTTCACCGCTAATTCACGATTTGGTCAGACTTTCAGAGAAGGTTGGTATACAAACTCGTAATGAAATAACTCTTCAACTTGCAGAAATATCAACCTTTAATATTGCCGCTAGATATGATGATTATAAACTAAAGTTCTACAAAAAAGCGACAAAAGAATATGCTCAAAAATGGTTGACAATCGGGAAAGACTTGTATGGAGTTTTTAGACAGAAGATATGAAAGACGTTTTAATTAAAGCGCAAAAGTTTGTCGATTTAGTACGCCAAGCAGGGATTATTGTTTCAACTGCTTATGTATTTGGATCCTGGGTAAAAGATAAGGCTTCCAAAGATAGCGACATTGACGTATGTGTAGTATCGCCTAATTTCGGTGATGATTATATAGAAGATATGGTTAGGTTGAGAAAAATCTCATTAAACGTTGATTCAAGAATCGAGCCTATTCCATTTACCCCTCAGGATTATAACGATCCTTTGGGAACCCTAGCTTCCGAAATCCGCAAAAACTCTATTAAACTCTCGTAGTTTGGATAATTATTTTGGCGCCCCCGAAAAAGCCGGCTCGAACAATCCCGATGAAATCGGGATCAAAGAAAAACGCAAAAATTTTAATGTACTTTATTACATAAATGGCGCAACCGGTGGACTCAACAAGAATTGTGTTCTTATTGTCCGATTGCGCCATTAAAAAACACAATTCGTAATTGTTGAGTCCAATAATAATATACAGCAATTTTGGACATAATAACAACTGCTTGATTAAAATATTCCAAAATTATGCTATAATTACTTTTGTATGAATGAGAATTTGCTAGTCACATCTATAAGCACCTCCATGATGATGGTTATGTCCACCGTCTGACGGAGGTTTTATTGTGCATCTTAAAACCTCCGAAAGGAGGTTTTTTTATTGGAAAAAACCTATGAGAAATATTATTACAATTACCACAGATCTCGGTGATAGTTTTGCAGCAGCACAAATACGTTCTGTTGTTGCCGCCTTAGAATATGACGGTGATTTAATCGAAAACCATGACGTTTCGAGTTTTTCTATAACCGAGGGTGCTTTTCAAATCTTGACTTTAACGCGTTTTTGCCCAAAGGAAGCAATATACGTCGGCATTGTGGATCCAGGAGTTGGAAGTGACCGTGCCGGAATAGCAATTCGATCGAATAATTATTGGTTTGTTGGACCAAACAATGGCTTACTTTATCCGGCCGCGAATAGTGATGGTATCCTAAAAATTTGGAGACTTAAAGAATTACAGGTTAGCGACTATGTATCAAATACCTTCCATGGTCGCGACGTATTTATTAAAGTGGCCGTTTATCTTGCTAATGGGAAAAAACCAGAGGATTTTCAATCTGAACAATTATCAACAGCCGATTTAGTAACAAATTCATTCCAAAATGGACAGGTTCTGCACGTTGACCACTACGGGAATGTAAAGATTCAATGGAATAATAAAGTATCTATAGGCAAAAAACTCATACTAAAACTTAAAGATAACAATCTGGAAACTCCTATTGTTAAAACATTTTCAGATGTTGATGATGGCAAACCACTTGCCCTTTTAGGAAGTAGCGACACTTTGGAGCTTGCCATCAATTTGGGCAACATTGCAACAAAGTATTCAATACAAACAGGAGAAATTTTAGATATAATAGAAGTTGATAAATAAGGGAGGATTATGATTATTCCAGTAGGATCAGTAATTAATGCTATTTCAATACTCGTAGGTGGAAGTATCGGGTTGCTTCTTTATGGAAAATTTTCCATCAAAATTCAACACATCATTTTCCAAGCAATTGGATTATGTACATTCTTGATAGGACTACAAATGGCTCTAAAAGCAGAGCAGGTCATCGTTATTATTTTTAGCTTCCTATTAGGTGGAATAATTGGTGAATCAGTAGATTTTGAGGATAAATTAGAGAAACTTGGCAACATTATAAAAAACAAAGTGAAGTCCTCAAGCACAACATTTACTGAGGGTTTTGTTGTTTCGTCAATTCTAATGTGCGTAGGCGCGATGGCTATTGTGGGATCACTAAACGAGGGCTTACAGGGTGATAGGAGTATTTTATTAACAAAATCTGTACTAGATGGAGCCGTTTCAGTGGCATTTGCGAGTACCTATGGGGTTGGTGTTCTTTTTTCGGCGCTCCCCATATTGTTATATGAAGGATTGTTGACTATTTTAGCTTCATATATGAAACCGCTATTAACTCCTTCAGTTCTTAATCAACTAAGTAGTGCGGGTGGCTTATTGATAATAGGCGTAGCATTGAATATTTTAGAAATAAAAAAAATTAAAGTTATGAATTTGATACCATCACTAATTTTCGTTGTACTATTCACAATAATTTTGAAAGGAGCAGGTTTATGAAACCAATAATTCAATTTGATGATTTTGAAAAACTGGATTTACGGGTTGGAAAAGTAGTCTCAGCAATAATGCCAGAATGGAGCGAAAAACTTATTGAATATAAAGTTGATTTTGGCCCTGAAATTGGAGAAAAAACAATTCTATCGGGAATTAGAGCATGGTATAAACCAGAAGATCTCATTGGAAAATCATTCGTATTTATTATTAATTTGGCAGAAAGACAAATGGGTAAGAGTATTAGCCAAGGAATGATGCTTATGGCGGTTGAAGAAGAGAAGCCATTTTTATTCGATGTCGACAAATCTGTTAAAATAGGAACTGTAGTAAGATAGTTTTCGGGAGATTCCGTGTCCGCGCAGGGGCGGGTGGGGCAAGGACACTATAAATTCTGTCTCTTCTCGAGCGAAGCGAGAGAAAAATCGCGCGCGTAAAAAATAACGGAAGCGCGGCGGGTGGCCTGCCCACAATGCTTCGCAAAGCGATAGCAGGCGGGGGGCGCCGCACTGGAGTTGCGAGCCCCGCCATATATTTAAATATACATGTTAAAGGTGATCAATCAAAAGTCGATCTTAAATACACAACACTTGGCGGAGAAAAAGCTGTTTCATATAAACTATCAGGAGGAATACCACCACTCCCAGTGATAGAATATGCAGTTTATAAGAATGGGTTTTATTATATAATTTGACTGATAGATATAAGTATTAGTTTAAAAGAACTTATCACGTTATTTTATTCTTCTAAAAAGAGGATCGAAACTTTATTCCCTCCGGTTCAACTCGAGCCGGAGGTTCTATTTATGCTAATATTTGAATATGGCTTGGAAAGTTTTATTCTTCCAAACAGCAAGAGGTGATTCTCCTGTAAAGGAGTTTATACAGAATCAGGATCAGACAACATACATGAAACTTATCCATGCGATAGAACTTTTGGAAAACGGTGGTCCTTATTTAAAACCTCCCTACATTAAAAAACTTCAAGATAAATTATATGAACTGCGAATATCTGGAAACGTTGCTATCAGAATCTTTTATACAATCATCAATGGTGAATATTATTTACTTCATGCTTTTAAAAAGAAAAGTCAAAAAACGCCAAATAGAGAGTTAAAAATAGCCCTTGACAGGATAAAGGAATTAGTATAGCATATATGCTATATGATTAAACCCAGGGATAGAAAACATTTAGATTTTTCAGATTGGAAAAAAGAAGTTTTGAAAGATCCCATATTGAAAGCAGAATATGATCGCCAACAGCCAGAATTCGCTGTCATCCAAGCTATTCTCGACGCACGGGTTAAAAAGGGATTTACCCAAAAGGAATTAGCACAAAAGATTGGTACCAAACAATCAGTTATCTCCAGACTTGAGTCTGGTAGAGCTAACCCATCTGTTACGTTTCTTAAAAGAGTGGCCCAAGCTTTAAACTCTCATTTGGAAATTAGATTTACCAATTTTAAATAATTCTACAATTCTTTGCTATGCATTTTTTAGGCTAAACAAATAGGTATATTCGGAGTTTAGACCGTCCTGAAGGACTAATTTAAAAAATTCTCTTAGTCTGTTTAAGGTACTAGAAGTATCACACAAAATTTTTTTAAACAAACTTCAAATAATTTTCTACTACTTTCTGATAGTTCTTATTGACAGGTAACTGTTACTGTGTATATACTAGTTCTATGACCTATTCCTTACCTCCTCTTCCCTATAGTTATGATTCCCTTGAGCCTTACATTGATGCTCAAACCATGGAGATTCACCACAGCAAACACCATCAGGCTTACATCACTAATTTAAATGCAGTCCTTGCGAAATACCCGCAAATAGCCGACCGTAAATTGGAGGAACTGATGGAGAATCTCTCACAACAGCCGTTCAGTGAAGCGGATAAAACTTTTTTCAAAAATAACGGCGGGGGACATCTTAACCACCGCTTTTTTTGGCAGATTATGGGTAAGGAAAAGCAAACAGATGAAAAACTGACCGAAGAAATCAAGAAAAAATTCGGTTCACTGGAAGAATTTAAAAAGCTCTTTTCGCAGACAGCCGTGAGCCAATTCGGCAGCGGCTGGGCCTGGCTAGTGCGTAACAAACAGGGAAACTTGGATGTTTATTCGACAGCCAACCAGGATAGCCCTCATTTACAGGGGGATATTCCCCTTATCGGTTTGGATGTCTGGGAGCATGCTTATTATTTAAAATACCAGAACCGCCGCAATGAATATGTCGAGAACTGGTGGCATATCCTGAAACTGTTACCCTAAACCTTCTTCAGATTGTTTTTCCTTCTCTTTTTTGTTAAAATCACTATATGGGTTTAATGGCTAAATATAACGATCTGACATTCCGCGTCGGTGATACGCTGGCTGTCGATTACCGTTTGATTGAAAAAGATGTGGTTGCTGGTAAAGCAAAAAGGGAGAAAAAGGAAGAAGTACGCGAAAGAATCCAGACTTTTGAAGGTATCTGCATTTCAATCAAAGGAGACAGTTTCGAAAACAGAAGTTTTACCGTCCGCAAAATCGCTTCAGGCGGCCTCGGTATTGAAAGAATTTTCCCTTTATCTTCTCCCTGGATCAAAAACATAGCCGTTAAAAAACAAGCTTCAGTCAGACGGGCTAAACTCTATTATTTAAGATATAAAACGGGTAAAGAAGCCGAAAAATTGAAAGAAAAAATAATTCAGAAGCCAAAATCAGTCCATAAACGGACAGAAGCGAAAAAGAATCCCCGAAAAAAAGCTTAATTTTTAACATGAACTTTGTCAGTGAGATAGTCAGAAGCTTATCGAGCTCCATTATTTATGTCGTGTCGACTTTCATGCCGAAATTTATGGCCGGATTGATAATTCTGATTATCGGTATAATCATAGCCTCGCTCCTGAGAGATTTAATAAAAATTATTTTCCGTTACATTAAACTGGGGGAGTGGTTGGAAGCAGCCGGTCTGGTCAAGACAAAAGAAATTCAGACCTGGCCGAATCTATTGGCCGAATTAACCAGGTGGTCGATCATTTTTTTATTTTTGATGTCTGCAGTTGAAACCTGGGGGATACCGAAAGTCGGCGATGTCCTAAACCAGCTTTTGCTGTTTCTGCCGAATGTCTTTTTAGCAGTTATTATCGGCTGGATCGGATTGGTAGCCGGCAGATTCGTCGCAGATATTGTACGACATGGAATAGACGGGGTAGGGGGTAGGGAGGCTTTAATATTGGGCAATATTGCCAAAGCAGCCATTTATTTTTTTACGTCATTAATTATTCTCACCCAATTGGGTGTGGCGGCGGAGCTGGTCAAAATCTTATTTACCGGCATTGTCAGCATGCTGGCTTTGTCTTTCGGTTTAGCTTTCGGTTTAGGCGGACAGACTGAAGCCAGGGATCTATTGAAACGCTTAAGATTAAAAATAGAAAAACAATCCCTGGTAAACTCAAAATCCTTCCGTAGCAAAAACTGATTAACTGATCCCCTATGCAAAAATATTTTCCGATTACCAGCGAAGGATTAATTCATCTTAAAGAAGAAAAAGAGAAACTTTTGGAAAAACGCCCCCGGACCGTCGAGAGTCTCAGAATTGCCCGCGAAATGGGTGATTTATCGGAAAATGCCGCCTACAAAGTAGCCCGCATGGAATTATCATCAATTGATTCCCGCCTCAAGTACCTGCAAAAAATGATTTTAACTGCAAAAGTCGTAACTTCAGAAAAAACAGGCTATGCCGGTATCGCTTCCCAAGTTCGTTTTAAGAAGGACGGAAAGGAAGGAAATTACCAAATAGTCGGCAGCATCGAGTCCGATCCGTCCCGGGGAAAAATATCTCATGTCTCTCCCATCGGCCGGGCCCTTATCGGTAAAAAAGCCGGGGATAAAGTCGCCATCGAGACACCCCGCGGCCGGGTATTCTATGAAATTCTGTCGATTGACTAAGATAATAATGTTATAATTTTTTTAATGTCCCTGTCCAATATACCTATCGGAGCCAAAGCCCCTGAATCGGTCAATGTCATTATCGAAATCCCCAAAGGCTCGCATAATAAATATGAGTATGACGAGAAACTGGATATCATAAAGCTTGACAGGATACTGCATTCCCCTGTCTATTATCCGACTGACTACGGCTTTATACCGCAAACTAGGTCAGAGGATGGCGACCATCTCGATGCGCTGGTTATCTTAAGCGAACCGACGTTTCCCGGCTGTCTGGTAGTAGTCCGGCCGATCGGCGTGCTTTATATGGAGGACCAGAAGGAAAAAGATGAAAAGATCATTGCGGTAGCTTATGACGATCCCCTTTTAACCCACCTGAAGGATATCGATGACGCTGATAACTTTTTCAAAAAGGAAATCCATCATTTTTTTGAGGTCTATAAGGAACTGGAAGACAAAAAAGTGGAAGTCCACCACTGGCACAACCGCGAGACAGCCCTTTCCATCATCCGCCAGTCGATGGCGCGATTTGATAAGGAAAGCAATTTAGGTTGATTTATCCCTCTAATATTTGATCTTTTAATTCTTTAACTATATCATTCCGCAATGAAGGAACTTTCCAGAGGACTTTCTAGAGGAGATGCTATTAAAGCCGGTCTCGCCACAGTTTTTAGCCTGCTTGCATATCCGCTTGCCCGTGATATAGACAATAGTCGGCATATCTTTAATGCTTTAACAGGCCAGAGGGTTGATTGTTCTCCTGACGGAGAATTTGAAGCAAATCCCACCTGGGATGCCATTGTGGTACCCGGCGGCGGCATGAAAAAAAATCCCAACGGGACATATGCTCCGAACGAATTTGAAGAACTGCGTTTGGAAGCAGCCGCAATTGAATATATTAGCGGAAAAGCTCCATTTATAATTTTACTGAACGGGGTTAGTAATCCTGAAGCTGATGGGAATGTCATAAAGGAGTATTTAAAAAAACAGGTTAAAAAGTTATCCGCAGGCAAGAAAAAAATAGAGGATAAAAACATTATAGTGGAAAATATCTCAGTGGATACTTTTACCAACATGGAGCAATTAGAAATAATCGTTCAGGAAAAAAGGCTGGAAAATATTTTGATGGTCTCCAATTTCTTTCATATTAAACGGGCGACTGCTAATTCTTGCGCTTTTGATATCTCTACCACAGCAAGATCGGCTGAAACTGCCATTATAAATTTTAATCCGCAGAGAAAAGCTGAAATTCTTGACTATTACCGCTCCCGGAATTTAGAGGAAATAATGCAAAATGAATATTTAGCCTTGATATATGCCTTATTTGATCCGCAGGGATATTATGCACAAGACGCCAAACGCTTTTTGGGATTAAGATAACAGAGAAAATTGGCGTTCTGCCCTGATGCGCTCGATTTTTTTCAGATGAAGTTTCCTTAGTCTTAGAGATCGGGGGGTAATCTCCAAAAGTTCGTCATCGCTAATAAAATCCAGGCATTGCTCAAGAGTGAACAGAAGCGGCGGATCGAGATGGATAGCCTGGTCGGCGTTTTCCGTATGCATGTTGGTCAGTTTCTTGGATTTACAGACATTGATATCAATGTCTTCCTCACGGTTATTAATGCCGATGATCATGCCTTCATAAACCTCTTCATTGGGACCGATCAAAGCAGTGCCCCGGTTTTGCACCGTTTCCAGGGCATAAGATGTTGATTTGCCGGCGGCAAAAGCGATAAGAGCGCCAGGCCGGAATTGGCTGATAGCCTCTGACAGCGGCTCAAAACCGGTTACAACCGAAGCAAATAAAGCCCGTCCGCGGGTCTTGGTCATCAATTGTCCCCTCAAACCCAATAAATTACGGCTGGAGATGGAAAACAGGAACCTGGTACTTTCCTTGAGGGTTGTCTTGACATCGATAACAGTGCCTTTTCTTTTGCCGATCTCTTCAACCGCAACGCCGATATATTCGCGATCAACCTCGATGGTCACTTCTTCATATGGTTCCTCCTTTATCCCGTTTGTTTCTTTGACGATTATTTTAGGCCGTGAGACCTGCATTTCATAACCTTCACGCCTCAAAGTCTCCAGCAGGATCGACAGATGCAATTCGCCCCTGCCGGCCACATCAAATCCCCGGCTTGCCTCATTGCGGGAAATAATCAAACCGATATTGGTCTTTTTTTCCTTGATCAATCTTTGTTCCAGTTGGCGGGCTGTCGAAAACTGAGCCTCTTTGCCTGATAAAGGAGAGGTATTGGGACTGATGGTAATTTTCAGAGTCGGTTCTCCCAATTTGATGGTAGGGAAGCCTGCGGATTCGGCCGGATCTGCAATTGTCTGGCCGATACTGACATTATTTAATCCTGTCACCGCGATAATATCTCCGGTCTGGGCTTTGTCTACTTCTATGCGGTTTAGCCCCAGACTGGCAAAAACCTGCTCTGCTTTGAAATTGCCGATTTTACGTTCATAATCAAACAGACTTATATTCTGTCCCGCAGAGAGCGTGCCCTGGGAGATTTTACCGATAGCATATGTTCCTTTATAGGAATCGAAGTCCAGCGTGGAAATCAGCATCTTAAAAGGTTTATTTTCATGAGCAAGAGGTTTAGGAATTTTTTTGAGAATTTCATCAAAAAGCGGACTCAAATCAGCCTGATCATTAATATTTCGGGGTAATTCTTTCCAAGCCTGCCCTTCCCTGCCGACAGCATAAAGGACGGTATATTCAAGCTGGTAGGTATGTTTGGCCAGACGCAAAAACAATTCTTCAGTTTCCTTGAGAACCTGGAGAGGCCTGGCATCCTGCCGGTCAATTTTATTGATGACGACGATTATCTTCAGATTTTGCTCCATGGCTTTTTCCAGGACAAACTGGGTCTGGGGCAAGGGGCCTTCTGCCGCATCGATGATCAGAAGAGCTCCGTCAGCCATATTGATGACCCTTTCTACCTCTCCTGAAAAATCAGCATGGCCGGGGGTATCAATGATATTAATTTTGGTATCCTTATAAATAACAGCCGTGTTTTTGGAAAGGATGGTAATGCCTTTTTCCCTTTCCAGTTCATTACGGTCCAGGATAGTCGTCTGTTTCATTTCGATCTCGTTATCCCGGAAAGTATGGGTCTGTTTCAGCATCCAGTCGACCAAAGTGGTTTTGCCGTGGTCGACATGGGCGATTATGGCAATGTTGCGTATATCCATAAGATCATAAAAAAATAAACCCGCCAAAAACCTGTTTCTCTGCGGGTTTTTAAGATAACTTTAACTTAATTATAGCACTTTTTATCTCAAAAAGATTTAAGGGGTTAAAAAAGAAGCGGAGAAATACAACTGTCCATAAAAGGAATATTGGATGAGACATTTGATACACTAAGTACATCTATGTTATAGTAACAAGTTTATTATGCAAATAGAGAAGATTATTTTAGATCGTGGGCTTGAACAATATAGGGAGATACCGGGTGGACGATGTATTGAGGATGCAATTCGGAGTGCCGGTTATCCGGTCGAAGATGCGTTTAGATCTGAATATCCTTCAGACGAAGAGGTATTAGTAATTTTACGCAGTAATTCAGTAATACCAAGTATGGTTGAGACGTCGGGTGTATTAGTTTATCCCGGGATCCGACAGCTGACTATGGTAAGTGATAAATTGAAATTGGCACGGTGGAGTCAAAAACAGGGAATTTCTCACCCACAAACACGTCTTCTGCCTCAATATTATGTTCAGAATCACATTGCTTCACCATACGCAGATGATTTTGGAGAAAATTTTATTATTAAACCACGGTTATCTCTCGGAAGTGCAGCTTTAATCGGAAAGCAGGTCTATCACAAACCTTATTCAGAATGGCAATCTATCAGAGGACACTTGGATATTATTGGAGATGATGCGGTTATTCAGAGAAAGATGAGAGGAACTCTTGTGAAAGTTTATGGAGTTTATCCTGATAAATTTTATTACTATGAATATCCGCTTGAACAACATGATCAGCAAAGAATTATCAGATATCACGATCAGATCGAAATGTCCCTATGTCCTTCAGATCTTGTTGAGTTGTGTAATAAGATCCTGAGCCTATTAGATTTAAAATGGAGTGGCTTTGATTTTATCAGAGATGAAAACGGCGTACATAATTTGATCGATGTAAACCCGGTAAGCGGAGGCAGACCTATTCCTGAAGAAGATCGACTAGCATTTAATAAACAGTTACATCAAGCCATTGAAACGATTATTTCAGGAATAAAAAGATGAATATTAACGAAAATCGTAAAAGAAGAATATATTGGAATGGCAGAATCATTAATCTTGATCTTAATCGACCTGAGGTAGAAAGATTACCCTATAAGCACATTGAGGTGTTTAATGAAATTTGGCAACAGAAGCGTATTCGTACACCTTTACTAATTCTAATAGGCGGCTATGCAGGTACAGGAAAAAGTACAGTAGCCAGAGCAATTATAGAAGAAGTCAATTATACAAGTGTTCTGGCTACTGGTTTTATCAGATCTTTTGTGCAATCTATCCATAAACCGGAAAATGAGCCTGCGCTTTCCATGAATACCTATGATTTGCATAGATTAAACAGTAATTCTGATAACCCGGGTGAAATTATAGAGGCATTTAAGCGACAGAGATATCTGGTAGCAGAGGGTATTGAGAATGCTGCCAAATTTGTTGTTACAGAGCATCAGCACACGATCGTTGATGGAAATCATGTAAGTCCGGATTGTGCGGAAAGGGTTGCAAAACTGGATGGACTGATACCAATATCGTTTTATGTCAAGGTTTCAGATGCTGATACTCATCGACAAATGATTTCAGGACCAACACACAGCAGAATACTTGATGACGGTCAGTTTAGGACAGCCCGAATACTCCATGATTTTATGGTAAGGGAAGTTGAAGATCAAAATTTACCTATTTTTGAGTATAACGAGGCTTCCAGTAGAGCCCTTGAAATGATTGATCAGGCGTTAGTTCCAATAGTCTCACCATATTTATAAAAGCCTGCTATTTCCGGCTTTTCCTGCCTGATATAACTTAAGCTTTACTGCTTTCGTTAACTATACTATATTGACAACAGGAAATTTATTGCTTTATTATAGGATTATATGAGTACTAAATTTTTTTATCTGGGTTCTGTTATCTCAGTCATGGCGGTGGCCGCCGTTATAGTTTTACGCCAGCCGGCCCCGGTATCAGCCGAGGCTCTTGACTGCCAGGTTGCTCAATATCGGAGAATCGAATTCCGATTATGGCAGCATGATAAAGTGATGACAGATCGCAATTGTTTCTGCGATTTAGAAGACTAAGCATCAATTAAAAGGCACACCAACATCTTCTCAAACAGAATGTATTCTTAAGATATATCAATTGATAAATATATTCTAGGGTAGACCCTATTTAAATCTTACCCTGCCGAGATACAAATCAACAAATTAACTCTATAAACATACCAAAACCTTGTGTGAGTTTCCCAAATGCTTTAAATTAAAAATTATATATGAGAAAATACTCGGTATTAGAACGTATGTTATTATCTACCGGTGAAATATTCAATTGTTCAAAGAAATAAAATAATTTACGAAGTTAACGGCCTTGTGAAGGTTAAGAAGTACAATTTCAATGGTATAAAACTTTACCTTAATAAATATACCTTAATTCCACACCCAGATACCTTCCAACTAATACAAATTGCAATAGATGTTTTGAAGCGAAATAGGCGTATAAAAGTAATTGCTGACGTTGGTACCGGTTCAGGAGTAATAGCAATTTTTCTAGCTAAAAAATTTCCAAGTAAAACATTTATAGCAAGTGACATCTCAATGGAAGCTTTAGACCTAGCAAAGAAAAGTTCTGCTTTAAACAAATTAAAGAACGTTATCTTTCTTCAAAATACAAATAATATATGGTTAAGCGAATATAAGAATATGAAAATTGACTTTGTTATTTCTAATCCTCCATTTGTAGGAGAAAATGAATTTAATGACACGAAATTTTTACAGGCTTATCCCGAGGTAAAATTGGAGCCGTTAAGTGCAATAATAACGTCTGGAGATAAATATGGTTGGAATCCTTACTTGCAAATTATTAAAAATACCAATAAATTATATATACTCTCTTGGTTATTTCAATGTAACTCTGAAAACATAAAATTTCTACTTACGAAAATACCAAAAATTGCGAAAACTAAAATTAGCGTCATTAAAGACATCAACGGATTTGATAGATTTTTGTTAATTCATAAATACTAGAAATTCTTTATATATGCCTAAAATCAAAAAACAAAAAGATCAGATGGGAGACATGGGTCGTCTTTATGATCAGCAGGCGGTTCCTTTTGCTGATCGATCCGGAGAGCTAGTTTGGTGGCTGACTATTGGTAAACCTGCATTTGATCGTCATTTGAGTAGTTTTTACAATCGTTCTGATTTGAAAATTCTGGATTTAGGCTGCGCCAGTGGAAGAATTGAAGCACATCTTGCAGGCAAAGGAATACCGTTACAAAGCTTTACCGGAATAGATATCAGTTCAGACCAAATTAAAATTGCCCAAAATAGGTTTCCTGAGGTAAAGTTTATTGTTGGAGATATCACAAACGTCCAATTACCTTTACAAAAGTTCGATTTAGCAATTTCAAATATGGTTTTAGAGTTTCTTAACCCGGATCAATTGGAGCAAGCGATGAATAATACATTTGATTCGTTAAAACCTAAGGGTACCTTTTTCTTTATCACGACTCATCCTGACAAAATGAGGGTAACAAGCGGATTAAAAAAACCGGGTATTTTTACCGTACAGTTTCCTTGGGGAAGTGAAGGGCCAAATTACTATCGAACTTTAGAAGATTTTAAACAAGCGATAGACAAAGCAAGTTTTGTTGTGGATGTTTTAGAAGAATTAAATGTTCCGCCAGAAGCTAAAAAGATCGATCCCAAGGAATATGCTCGGTATAAACAGTACTCCAACACAAGATTAATTATTAAAGCGTCTAAACGCTCTAATCCCTAGAAATACCGATCGGTTTGTAATTTCCGTAAAGATTAATTATCCATAGGATCAGGCGGTTTATAGGCTTCATCTTTTGAACTTCTATATTTACCTTTTGAAGCCTCAACTCTTAACAGGCCTATCTTTTTAAGAAATTCAATTATTTTATTTATAAATTTCGTATTTCTATCTCCTTTTATCAGACGTTTAAGCCCGAGTAACATTTTTGGCAGCCGGGCCTTTTTCCCCACTGACTACTTCGAAGCTGACGTTATCGCCAACCTGAAGTTCATCAAAAGTAACACCACTCAGATCTTTCGAGTGAAAGAAAAGGTCTTTTATTTCACCTTCGCGGCTAATAAATCCAAATCCTCTATCGGTTTTTGTTTTTATAGTTCCGGTCATATTATTTATAAAGATTTGACTAATAATCTATTTTATCTCCTTTCTGTAAATATAATATAACACATTTTAAAACAATATGCTCGAAGTCCGATAGGGGTAGGGAAGTATGACGGGGTTTGAGCGTAAAAATTTATTCCCGGTCCAAAGTAATATCCTTATATGATTTTTCGTCTTCAATAGGTTCAACATGAGTTATAATTGTAGCGTGATGAGTGGCATTAATGATCTTTTTTTCTATTTCTTCAGCCAGATTATGACCTTGCTGAATTGTCTGCCTTCCGGGAATAAGTAAGTGCAGTGATATAAAACTTCTCATGCCGGATTGTCTTGTCAGAAGGCTGTGATATTTTATTCCCTGGCTTTCATAGGTTCTGAGAATGGCCACGATTTCTTCCTTTTCATCTTCCGGTACGGCTTCGTCCATAAATCCCATAGCTGACCGATAAATCAGTTTCCATCCAGAATAAACTATATTCAGAGCAACTAAAATGGCAATAATTGAATCCAATAGCTGTATTTTGGTGATAAACACAAATCCGATACCGGCCAGTACGCCTATTGAGGTCCAGACATCAGTCATGAGATGCTGGGCATCAGCTTCGAGGGTAATCGATTTATGTTTTTTGGCATTAACAAAAAGCAGTCTGGCAACCAGAAAATTTACAAGTGAAGCAAGAGTAGAAATAGCAAGTCCGATCGAATTAAATTCGATCTCGTGGGGATGACGCAGTCTGTTGATTGCTGAATAAATGATGGCAAAGGCCGCAATTAAAATCAGAATTCCTTCAAATATGCTGGAAAAATATTCAGCCTTACCGTGTCCGTAAAGATGTTTTTCATCGGGAAGCTTTACTACTATGCGTAATACAAAGAAGGCGACTATGGCTGCAGCCAGATTTACCAGAGATTCCAACGCATCTGACAATAAACTTATGGAACCTGTTAAAAAATAGGCAGCCGACTTAAGGCTTATGGTTATTAAGGCCGCGGCAATGGAAATCAAAGCAAATTTTGCCAAATTGATAGCCACCATATTAATTTATCTCTTCCTGTTTATATAAATTTCTAGCTTTTAATACTTGGGCTTGAAGTGGAGTAATCAACTGTAAGGCTTCATCCAAATCACCTTTTTGGAGTAATGCTCTCAACTGAGTACTGGATATTATATGTTTTTGAGTTACGACAGGCCATGATAAACCTAATTGTAAAAGCCTTTTCTGTGCATTATTGTCTCGATCTGAAATAACATGGAAGATTTTACGTCTAGCATTTTTTGGATCTCTATAGTTTGATCTTAAAAGAACATCAGATCCGCGAATTAATCCTTGATCTTTTGAATATGGGGAAAGAACTTCTAATTTTTCTATGCTTTCTCCGATTAAAGTGCCATCGGCTCTGAATGATAAATCCTTCGGCACAAGGTATAAATCAGGTAGTTCGGCAATGGCTTTTCTAATATTTATTTCTCTAAATTCAATCGGAGAAAGTTTTTTTCTCCTTTCCAGATGAACTCTCGGCATAAGCCAAACTTCTCTTCCGGATATTCTTGCGCCTTCCTGAGCTGCTTCTATATGTCCAAGATGGATAGGATCAAAACTACCTGAGAACATAAGGATCTCCTGTTTATCAGTATTATCAGCCCATTCATACGTATTTTGGCCAAGTTTGTTGAATGTTTCCGATGTAATACGTTTGAAAAACCAATCTTTTCCATTTAGATATAGATTAGAAAGGATTTTTTTGCCTTGCCTTACCGAAAGTGGAATTATATTACGTTTTGCCAGACATAAGAGCGCCTCTTCCTGAACAATAAAAGAATCATCCTGGAGTGATCCGATAATGAAATTAGCTACTTCTTCACTATTTTTGTCTTCTCCAATTTTTGCTAAGGTCTTTAAAGCTGTTTTACGAGTATATTCAATTAAGTGATTTCGAGCGATTCCTTTTAAACGTTGTCTCACTTCCCGTATTTTCTCAGGGGATGAATAATTTGATATGTCAACTAATGCGTGAGCTATATATCTTAATTTATCTTCAGAAAGTTTATTAAAATCATTTAATATATAGTCTATCCAAGCATTGATGCCTCTGTCATCAAAAACTTTAACTTTATCCACAAAAACATCCCGCATCTTTATTCGAACATCTTCGTCCGGGTCTTCTAGTGCCTGTCGATATAACTCTTTAACTTTTCTATCAAGGTGGTTATATTCATAAAGAACCGCTAAGAGAGTCCGAGCTTTCCAATTTGAAAAGATATTAGGATCGTGTTTCATCATCTCGACAATATCTTTTGTTAAATTGACTATTTCATCTGATAACCATACCTCTTTACCTAAATGTTTTCCTGCTAATTGTAAAATATCTATAGACCATTGAGAATTTTCCTCTAGAAAAGTGACAATTGAAGATGTTGAAGCAGTTCCATTACGAATCATAAGAGCCTGTTGTATTACTTTAGGAAGATTTGCGAAATTCTGATTCTCTACTGTAATATGTCCTCGAAAAAGTGCCTCCACTGCTTGATTATTTAGTTTCCCCGGGTTTATTTGATGTAATAATTCTGAAATAATTGGTGCCTGTTTATGCAGATCGATCTGTTGCAGCAATGCACCAATTGCTTCTGCAGCATGATAGCGAACATCTTCTATCGGTTGATTCTCTATAATTGCTAGCTGAGAGGCAATATCAGATTGTGTCCATTGATCAGGTGGTTGTTCTTTTAAATAAAGAGATATACCAACTAGTTCACGTTTAGTACTATAAATGCCAGATGTTGGCCTATTAGCTCTGATCTCGTTTCCGATTATTTGACCGATACTTATAAATTGCTGATAAACCTCTGAGGGTGTCAAAAGGGTCGCTTTATCACCAGTAATAAATGAACCTTCACTATGCCTAAGGATATCTTTGACAGTTTTTTGAGCACCTTCTTCCATTACTAGAATATTTTATCATTTATTGAATTTGAAGTTGATTCTATCACAATTTTTGTAGAATTTACTACGGATATGCTGTAAAATAGCGCTCTATGAGCGATTTAATATCGGATCTTAAAAAAATCATAGATAGCTATTCAGGATCAGTTAAAGAAAATAAGGGTAAGTATAGTTTTGAGATAGTTATAGCACAGCGCAAAGCTTTTTTATCAACCAAAAAACTTACATATAGTGGCAAGTTTCAGATCGATGAAGCGGAAAAGGAACTCACTTTTAGTGAGATGCTAAAAGAAAGTGGCATTGGTCTAAGTTCTGGAGATATTGACAGTACCCCGGGTTTTGGATTTAAAACCAGTGTTTATAAAAGCTGGTTGCACGGTAGAAGCGAGACGATAGAAGAACTATCCAACCTTTTCGGCAAGAAATATAGTTATAAAATCGATTTCGGAAGCATACGCAAAGCATTTGAGAAAAAAGCCACTGAATTCGGATACACTTTCAAATATAATATTTTGTGATACAATCCAAAATATTTTGTACAGTCTATTGGACGAAGTTGGAACATATTATTTATTTTTCAACCCTCTTTTCTAACTCATCGGCTCGATTATTTTCCAATAGGAATCTTTTCGGTTGATTTTGCCATTCTGAAACTCCCAAAGATCACAACCTCGCACTTCCAAACTAACCCCCGAAGTTGTAGTTCCAGTGAGCGTCCATACTGATACACCCATATCCATATTTGCTGAGACCCAATGTCTATCGTCTCCGTAGTGGACGTCAGGAATACCTTTGAATCGACTGGTAAGAGCCTCGCGCACCTTTTCTTTGCCGATGAAGCGTTGTCCCCAGGGTTCAGGGCCCCTTGGAAAATCAAAGGAACAGTCATCAGAGAAGAATTCCATAATCGTATCGAGATCATGTCGATTGAAGGCTTCAAGGATTAGCTTTAAAGTCCCGATTGTGACAGTCCCATGGCCTATATTTCTTTCAGCTGACATAATTTTATTTTAGCAGATTTTTTTCCGAGATGTTGACAGTATTTAGAACTTATATCAGACCTTATCTATATACCTGATTATGTGTACCGATATCAAAAAATAACGCTTCCTCGTCATCGATAATGAACAGCATACGAATATTTCTGTCAATTGATATACTCCAAAGATTTTTTAAATTTCCTGATAACTTATGTATTCGCAGTGAGGGATGTGTATGATCTTGCTTAAATAAAAGCAATTGTTTTTGGATTTGTTGGAGAAGGTGGAAGTCTCGAGTTTTTATCCGTTTTAACTCTTTTTCCAAGTCAGAGGAAATCCGAAAATCCATAAACTTACTTCTTAGAGATTTTTAAAATAAGCGGATACATCTGATATTTTATTTGTCTTTTTTTTCTCATTCAACGCTTTTTTTACCTTTACTTCTGAAGATTCGGATATCCGAAATGTTGGATAATCCAAATCAGAAACATCTTTTAATATGAGATGTTTAATATATCCAGCAATAGGCATATCGAATTTCATTGCTTTACTTTCTAAATATTCTTTTAAAGCTAATGGAAGATTTAGTTTTACTTGTACTTGTTGTGTAATCATAGCCTCATCTTAGTACCAATATAAGTACTTGTCAAGTACTTATATGATACTTTTTGTATGTAAACTGATCTCTCAATTTACGCTGGTTTCTGATTTCTCAGTTTTCGCTTGAGGTTTTGTCATATGCTCATCTCCAAGAAAGGAGGTGAGTATTTTGAAAAAGCCCATAACAGAACGTGAACAGATCGTGTCTTCCTTTATTAAAAAGGAAATTGGTAAAGACACAGCTGCTTCTCTTTTGGGTTGTACCAAACGGACACTCGAAACTTACGTAAAACAGTATCTGGTGTTTGGTGCTTCCGGTCTGGTTGACCACCGGCGGAGCAACCACAGAAAACTCTTGCCGTCTCAGGTGGAAACCATTGTTACCCTCAAACGTACTGAGCCGTGGAGGTCTTCCAGAAATATCCGGGATCACCTGAATCTTCCCGTTCATGACCGGGTAGTCTGGAAAATTCTCGTTCATTACGGACTGACTAAAGTGAATTTCAAACGGGTCAAAGCGATTATTCGCTTTGAAGCGGAACATCCCAATGATCTTTGGCAAACAGATATCATGGGGAAGATTGACTTTCCCAAGATTGGTATCTTGTATCTGATCGCTACCTTGGATGATCATTCCCGGTTTGTTCCCTGCGGCCGCTGGTTTAAAACACAGGGAAAGATGAATGTCTTTTCCGTCTGGTATCAGTCTTTGTCACAGTTTGGAATACCTAAAAAAATGCTTCAGGATGAAGGAAGCCAGTACAAGGCCAGAATCAGATTTGGGACTGCTGATTACGAGTGGTATGCCAAACGTTTAGGTATTGAACTTATCTGGGTACCCCGTCCTCAAGTTAAAGGCAAGATTGAGAGATTCTGGAAGTTTGTCCAAAGAGACTTTGTTCCGGCAAATTTAAAGGCTAAAACAACAGATGATGTCAATGGAGCCTTCAGAGTTTGGTTAGCCTGGTACAACTACAAATTCAAGAGTCCCTACTTTGACAATGAGCCGCATGCAGCACGCTATAGACCATCAGAAAGAAGACTCAAACGGGTGGAATTGGAAACACTGCTTTTGGTTGAGGAAAGAAGAAAAGTAACCAGGGAATCAACGATCTCTCTATATGGCAAGCACTACTATGTCCCACCCGGGTACATTGGCTGCCGGATCTGGGTAAAGATCAAAGGCGACACATTGTTCATGGAAGCCAACGGGAAAGTCTTTTGGCACACTCGTTTAAGGCTCTAAGTTATACCAGAAAATATATCCCATAATGCTCCCGTTACCGAATGGAGCCGGGTGGGCAGTGGTTATTTTACTGCGAAAATTGAGAGATCACAAAATGCGAAGATTGAGAGGTTAACTTACATATGATACTTTTCGTACTTTTCGTATAAAGTACCCCGTGCCGGATTCGAACCGGCGATTCTCTGGCTGAAAACCAGATGTCCTGGGCCGCTAGACGAACGGGGCTTTGGAAATTAATTTCCAAATAGCCTTTTTACTTTGTAAACATGAATACTGGCCGCTAGCCCCGATACGTTTCACTATCGGGATCCCGATGAAAAATACCATCGGGAACGAACGGGGCTAACTGACTATATTTTACCATAATGGAAACTATTTGACTCCGACAAAATCAATTTTGGGGAAGTCACTGCGCACTAAAGTCCAGAATTTATCCGCTAAATTGGCGGAATACTTGCCGTATTGCCCGCGTTCACTTTCCCGGCAGAGCTTGTTCTCCCATTCGCGGATAATTGTTACAATCTTTTCACCGACCAGATTATATTTTACCTGCCACTGATTTGAATCCCGGCTGTATTTGTCATGAAGATCAATGAATTGGGAAAAGATCTCCTTATTTTCGTCAATCATCCGCTGGTAATATAATTCATGTTTGGTCATATAAAAATTATAATAAAAGAAAGAAGTACCGGCAATGTACGTAATCGGCCAGCTTATTTTATTATTGATACTAATTTTGGTCTTGGTTCCGGCTGTCTATGCTTCATATACGGCAGCTCCCTTTATCCCGACAAAAAAGAGGGATATTGACAGGATTATCAAACTGGCCCGCTTCAAAAAAGACGACTTATTTTTGGAGCTCGGGGCCGGCAGCGGCCGGGTCATGCTGGCAATCGCCCAAAAACAACCGGAAATTGAAGTCAGCGGTATCGAAATTCATCCTCTTCTATGGCTGATTATCACAATCAGGATATTATTTAATGGATTGGGAAATCGGGTGAAGGTTAAACTCGGTTCATTTTATCAGCAAAATCTGAAAGAAGCGGAGGTAATCTACTGCTTTTTAATGCCTAAAACGATGGAAAAATTAAGTAAAAAATTTATAAGGGAATGCAAAAGGGGAACGAGGATTATATCCAGAGTTTTTCCCATTCCCGGCTGGCAGGCCCGGCAAATTTCGACAGCTAAAAATGAACCTTCCGTTTATTTATATATTATAAAGTAGCTTCAGGTTGACAAAATATCAGATAAAGGACTATGCTTAGCGGTAGATAGATTACAATCTATATATGAATAAATATTGCCGGATTTGCGTCAAAAATTTACTGGAACCGTCCCGCATGAAAATTTACGAATTTGTACAAAAATCCCAAAATTCAGCGGTGACTGTAGGGGCTCTGGTATCCCTGACTAAACTTCGCCAGCCGACAGTCACCTTCCATGTCAATAAACTGGCAGAAGCCGGACTTTTACAAAAGAAAAAAATGGGACGACAAGTGATCATTCACGCCCGCTATATGTCCAAACACTGTACCACCTGCCCGATCTTCCGCTGAAAAATCAGCGCCTAAAAAGAGGACGCTCCAATCGGGTAAACCATGAATCTTCGGGGATGGTAACCGTCGGGCTGCTGCCGGGGTGCAGTGTCGGTTGAGGGAAAAGGGATATTGTCCGCAATGGCCTCAACGTAGGCAGGACAAAAGGAGTGGCGGTCGGCAAAACACCGTAAAAATGAATTTTAAGGTCGCCTCCGACCAATAAGCCGTTTATGTGGTTTGAATCATCAGTTGCGGAAATTTCCCCTCTGGCTTGATTGAGGTTCCAAATCAGGATTGCCTCCGAATCGGCAGATAAATCTGTCAAATAGAGATTGTTTTGCCAATTGGCAGGAATATTACGCGATATTTTGGAGATCCGGACCTGGTCTATAGAGCCTTTAAAAATATTACTGGAAAAGATTGATGAATGACCATCGGAACCGATGAAAATATCAGGACCGATAGGTTTAAGATTATAACTGCCGTTAAAGTTGCCCAATGAAGTTCCGTTGAGAAAGAGTACGGTTGAGGAGGGAGAGATGACCGCCGCAATATGCTGCCAGTTACCGGAAGAAAGATTACCTGTAACAATCTGTCTCAAGGCGTTTACGGAATAGGTATAAGTCAATTGCAGTGACCCGCCGTTTATAGACAACTGATAATTCGGATGTGTTTGGTTGGGAGATGAAAGAGTCATGATATGCTGCAAACCGCCCAGACTATTCGGTTTGATCCAGGCTTCAAAAGTAAAAGCAGGTGGTGAGGAATTATCAGTATTCTCTCCTTTGATAAAACCGCCGTTTAGTTCCAGATAGTTTCCCGAAGGAGGGGATGCGTAAAGTGTCTGCGGATAGGAAAGAGTCACAAGAAGAAACAGAATTGAGAAGATGATTTTGATCATTTTGCTAAGGAAAAGAGGCAGACAGACAATCCATACTTTATAAGGTATGCAACATAGCTTGTCAATACGGCAAGTTTGAAATCGGTTATAATACTTTAATGGAATGGCTGCCGGCTAGCGACATCAAACGCGATATTGCCAAATTGGTCAGGGATTTGGATTTTAGCCATATAAATCTTAAGTGCATCGTTTGCTACCGCTCCCGTGGTTCATCATCCCGCGCCCGCGCCAGGATCTGGAGCTTCCCCAAAGTCTGGCAGATGGCTCTGAAATTACCGCCTCATTACATTATTGAAGTCATTGGTGAGCGTTATGACCGTTTGGCTCCCGAAGAAAAGATCCGTACCCTGATCCATGAACTGATGCATATTCCCCTGAATTTTTCCGGCAGCCTTCTGCCCCACCGTACGCGCGCCGGCCGACTGGAAAAAAAAGTCGACAAATTTTACCGCATTTTGGAAAATAAACGGGCATGATAAGGCTGATCCACGGTAGTGATACGGCTGCTTCCAGAAAAAAATTACAGGACACTGTAAATAATATAAATGGTGAAACAGTCTATTTTAACGGGAATAACCTAACTTTATCGGAACTGTTGCTGGCTAATGAAGCGGCCTCTTTCTTTTCCTCCGCTAAAACCATCGTCATCGAAAATTTCTTTAAAGGAGTAAAACAGAAGGAGAAGGATTTGATTTTTGACTACGTCCGGAAGGAAAGCGGTCAAAATCTGATCGTTTTTTGGGAAGACCGGGAGGTCAGTTCCAAAGACAAACTATTTAAAAAAGAGGAGATTTTTAAATATGACTTTCCCAAACTGCTTTTTAAATTTCTGGATGATCTGGGCAAACAGCCGGCCGGGGTAATGCTCAATTATTTTCACAGTCTGCGAAAGGAAAAAGAAGCGGAGCTCATCTTCGCTTTAATTGTCCGGCAGTTCCGTTTGCTCATTATGATGTCTGATGCGAAAATTGTTGCCAGCGGCAAGTTAGCTCCCTGGCAAATAACCAAATTCCGCCAGCAGGCTAAAAATTTTCCGGCTGATTCTCTGATGCAGAATTACCGCGCACTGTTAAATATTGATTACCGCCTTAAAAGCGGTTTGACTCCGTTTAAAGTGGACCAGCTTATTGACATCTTTCTCGTCAATTTATAGCATTAAAACAATCATATTTTTTCATAAAATAATATTTTGGCAAAAATAAAAATTGCTCAGTCTATTTTTCGTGATTACGACATCAGAGGTGTTTATCCCGGAGAAGTCAATAAAGAAACATATTATATCTTAGGCCGCGCCATCGCCTCATATTTAAAAGTCAGGGAAATTTCGGTCGGCTATGATGCCAGACTTTCTTCAAAAGAATTGTTTGCCGGTCTGACAGCCGGACTGACCGACCAGGGCACTGACGTCATTGACTTAGGCATGATTTCCACGGAAATGAATTATTATGCTTCAGGCAGATACGGCTTTCCTGCTTCAATTATTATCAGCGCTTCGCACAATCCGCCTCAGTATAACGGTTTGAAAATAGTCAAAAAAGGAGTTGTGCCTTTGCACGGAACATTCGGATTGCCGGAAATAAAGGAGCTGGCGTTGAAAGGACAATTTCCTGAAGTTTCAGCCAAAGGCAAAATCAGACAGATGGATATATATAATGATTGGATTGCTCATCTTCTGACATTTATAAATCCCGAAAAGATCATCTCATTAAAGACAGTCGTAGACGCCGGTAACGGCATGGCTGGTCCCACCTGGGAAAAAATTGCTAAAAAAATCAAGCTTAATATCATCCCTTTATTTTTTGAACCGGACGGACATTTCCCCAATCATCTGCCTGATCCTTTGAATCCCCGGAATCTTGAAAGTCTCGGACGGAAAATCAGGGAAACACAAGCTGATTGCGGTATCGCTTTGGACGGTGATGCCGACCGCATGTTTGTGGTAGATGATAAGGGGAAGTTTCTTCCCGGCTCAATAACCTGCGCTATTTTAGCCGAACATCTCCTATCGAAAAAAGGTCCTGCCAAAGTCCTTTACAGTGTGACTTCCGGCAAAATCGTGGCGGAAATTGTCGGAAAAATGAAAGGCAAGGCCATTAAAACCAGGGTTGGGCATTCATATATCAAAACGGAAATGAAAAAACAGAACGCCCTCTTTGCCGGAGAACATTCCGGCCATTTTTATTTCCGGGATAATTATTTTGCCGATTCATCGACCATTGCCGGCCTGTTAATGCTCGAATTTTTGGCAGAAAAAAAGAATAAATTGTCAGAAATACGGCAAAAATATGAAAAATATGTCTCCTCAGGTGAAATTAATTTTGAAGTTGACACACCTGATACTTTTCTTGATAATTTAACTGAATACTATACAAAGCGAAATCCGGATCTGATAGACGGAGTTACAGTCGATTTCGGATCATGGTGGTTTAATGTCCGGTCATCCAAAACCGAAGCGTTAGTCAGACTGAATATGGAAGCGGAAAACCGGCAATTGTTTAAGGAAAAGTTGACGGATATAATGGCAGTTTTGCAGGAATTAGGCGCCAGAGAAAAAAAGGGATGAAGACTTATAAACTGGATGATTTAAAGGCGATGGCCGCCCTTGATAAAAGCGGCTGTCTTCTTTCTTTAAAATATTTCAGCAAACAATTGAAAGCCGCCTGGGGGCAAGCCAATCAGCTTATTCTGCCCGAAATGCCTCTGCCTTCCCGAGTTTTATTTTGCGCCATGGGAGGTTCTGCTTACGCCGGCAGGATCATCAAAGACCTCTATTCGGATGAAGCTGAAGTTTCTTTTGAAGTAATTGACGATTACGATCTGCCAAAATATGCTGATGACAGGACGCTTATTATCGCTGCCAGCTATTCCGGAAATACCGAGGAAACGTTAAGCACTTTCTCACAGGCTTTGGCAAGAAAAATTCCGCTGATTTTAGTTTGCGGCGGAGGGACTCTCGAAAAATTTGGCAAACAAAATAATTTGCCGACCTACGTATTCGACGGCGAATTTAATCCATCCAAACAGCCGCGTCTGGGACAGGGATATATGATCGCCTCCCAGCTGGCCATCCTGGCAAAAATGGGGCTTCTGAAACTCTCCAGCGGAGATTTTCTAAAAGCTTTGGATTTTTTGGAGGAGAAAAACAAACTCTATCCGGAACATATTCCTCAAGCAGCTAATCCTGCCAAACAAATAGCCTCACAATTGGAATATACGGTAGCTGTCCTGGTAGCCGGAGATTTTCTAAAAGGGGCTCTCCACCCCGTCCGTAACCCCTTAAATGAAACCGCGAAGCATTTTGCCGATTATTTCGTTTTACCGGAGTTAAACCACCATTTGCTGGAAGGCCTGCAATTTCCCAAAGAAGTAGCCAAAACTCATAAATTTGTCTTTATCAATTCCACTTTTTACCGTAATAAAATCAAATTAAGGCTTAATCTGACTGAGACGGTTGTGGCCAAAAACGGTTTAACATCTCAAATTATTAATCTTTCCGGCGGCAGTAAAATTACCCAAGTGCTGGAACTTTTACAGCTGTTTGGCTTTATCTCCTTCTATCTGGCGATACTTCATAGAGTCAATCCCTCTCCGGTACCTTTTGTAGATTTTTTTAAACAAAAATTAAATGTTAAGGAGGATACCTCATGAAAAAATACCAATTTATTGCCTGGTTTGAGGAGATTGATAAAAATGATATCGGTACGGTGGGAGGCAAGGGTGCAAATTTAGGAGAAATGTTCAAAGCTAAAATTCCCGTGCCTTACGGTTTTGTGATTACCTCGCAAAGCTATTTCCGTTTTATTAAGGAAACCGGTTTGGAGAAAAAAATCAGGGATCAGCTCCGTAATTTAGACCACCATAATTCAAACCTCCTGAATTCAATTGCCAAAAATATCCAAAAACTGATACTTCATGAAAGAATTCCGGAGGATATCGCCCGCGAAATCATTTTTGCCTATACGGAACTGGCAGCCCGCAGCAAAGCAAAACTTAAATTCCTGCAAAAACTGTCAGCTCTTTTAAAGAATCCCCTGGTGGCTGTCAGATCTTCAGCCACAGCCGAGGATTTGCCCGGTGCCTCATTTGCCGGACAGCAGGATACCTATTTGAATGTTTCCGGAGAAGCTAATGTTTTAAAAAAAGTACACAAGTCATGGGCATCCCTGTTTACACCCAGGGCAATTTTTTACCGTGAGGAACAGAAATTTGACCACATGAAAGTCGGCATTGCCTCGGTCGTCCAAATTATGGTGGCTTCGGAAAGCTCCGGAGTCATGTTTACGGTCGATCCGGTCACTAATGACAAAGCCAAAATAACCATTGAAGCGATATTAGGTTTAGGCGAATTGATCGTCCAGGGATCAGTCACCCCTGATCATTATGAGTTGAAAAAAGACGATCTGTCAATTTTGGTGCGCCAAATAGGAGACCAGAATAAAAAAATGATCAAAAAAGGGATTGACAATGCAGAAGTTCACCTGTCTAAATCAGAAAGAATTAAACAAAAAATCAGTGATGAGAAAATCAGGGAAGTGGCTGTCTTAGGTAAAAAACTGGAAAAACATTATTATTTTCCGCAGGATATTGAATGGGCCGTGGAAAAAGGCCAGGTTTTTATTGTTCAGACACGTCCGATTACTACTTATATTAAGGTAAAAAAAACAGACGGAGCTCCCTCTAAAGGCTTAGCGGAGGCGAACCTGAAATTACTCCTGAAAGGCGATCCGGCTTCTCCGGGTATCAAAAGCGGACCGGTAAAAATCATTTATAAAGCCATCGAAATCGATAAAGTCCTGCCCGGTGACGTCCTGGTGACTGTCCAGACAAATCCAGATTTTGTGCCGGCCATGAAAAAAGCCGTCGCTATCGTCACCGAAAGAGGCGGCCGGACTTCGCACGCCGCCATTGTCTCGCGTGAATTGGGTATTCCGGCTGTTGTCGGCACGGGCAATGCCACTAAAATATTAAAAACCTCACAAGTCGTCACCGTCGACGGCCGGGAAGGAAAAATCTACCAGGGTGCGGTCGGCTCGGAATTGACAGTACTGACTGAAAAGGAAGCTCCGGCTGCTTCTTTGGTCAAGCATAAAACCGCCACCAAAGTTTATGTCAATCTGGCAACCCCTAACCGTATTGAGGAGGTGGCGGCCATGAACTGTGACGGAGTCGGGCTTTTAAGAGCGGAATTTATGATTGCCGATATCGGAGTCCATCCGAAAAAGCTGATTAAAGAAAAACGGCAGCATTTCTTTATAGATAAGCTCGGAGCTGATTTGCTCAAATTCTGCCGCAGCTTCAATCCCAGGCCTGTTGTTTACCGGGCGACTGATTTTAAAACCAATGAATACCGGAATTTGATCGGCGGTAAGGATTATGAACCTGAAGAGCCGAATCCGATGCTGGGATACCGGGGAGCCTACCGATATATGTCAGATCCGGAGGTCTTTAATCTGGAATTGGAGACCATAAAGATGGTCAGAAATAAACACGGCTTAAAAAATCTTTGGCTGATGCTGCCCTTTGTCCGGACAGTCAGGGAACTGACCGAGGTTAAAAAAATTATTGCCGGGAGCGGACTGTCCCGTTCAGCTTCTTTTAAATTATGGATGATGGTGGAAATTCCCTCCAACGTGATTTTATTGGATAAATTCTGCGAAGCCGGTATAGACGGAGTATCGATCGGTTCCAATGATTTGACTATGCTTATCTTGGGTACCGACAGGGACAATACCGAAGTTTCTCCGGAATTTGATGAGAGAAATGAAGCCGTAACTTGGGCTATCGAGAGGGTGATTACGATCGCCAAAAAATACGGAGTGACGACCTCCATCTGCGGCCAGGCTCCCTCGGATTATCCGGATTTGGTCGATAAACTGGTCTCTCTGGGCATTACTTCAATGTCAGTCAATAGCGATGCCCTCGATCACGTCAGAGAAACGGTCTATCAGGCGGAATTGAGAATAGCCAACCGCGTCAGGAAAAAATAATTGTATGCCCCATATCAAAAAAATCAAGGCCCGGCAGATTTTGGACAGCCGGGGAAATCCGACTGTTGAAACTGCTGTCATATTGGATAACGGGCTGAGCGCTCAGGCATCCGTACCTTCCGGAGCTTCTCGGGGCAAACATGAAGCAATGGAATTAAGGGACGGCGATCCTGATGATTATCTAGGCAAATCGGTCCACCGGGCAGTTGATAATGTCAATCGCCAAATAAACCGTCTGCTTAGCGGATTCGACATTGAAAAACAGGCCCAAATCGACCAAAAAATGATTGAGCTTGACGGAACCGGGCAAAAAGAAAAATTAGGGGCTAACGCCATTTTATCGGTTTCAGCAGCCTGCCTCAAAGCCTCGGCTAAAGCAGCCGATCAGCCATATTACCAGAGGATCAGTGAACTTTACGGTCATAAAAGCAATTCAAAAGAAGTAATCCCTCTGTTTAATGTCATCAACGGCGGTCTCCATGGAGCAAGCCAGCTGACCATTCAGGAATTCATGGTCATCCCTTCGCCAACTTTGCCTTTTGAGAAAGCTTTGGCCATGGGGGCAATTGTTTACCAAACTATCCGCGCTGATCTTGTCAGCCGCAAGCTGGCGGTGGCCGTCGGGGATGAGGGTGGTTTTATCCCGGATAGCGCAAATAATAATGAGGCCTTGCTCTATTTGCAGAAAATAATTGCCAGAGCCAATTTAACATCCAATCGTGATATTTGTCTCGGGCTTGATTTTGCTTCCAGTACTTATTTCAAAGACGGTTATTACGCTTTTTCAGACGAAACACTTCTGTCCTCTAAGGAATATCTGGAGAAGATAATCTCGCTTCAAAAGGAATTCGGATTAATCCTGTTGGAAGACCCCCTTTCCGAAGATGATTGGGAAAATTGGACTGAACTGACTGCCAAAATAGGCGATCAGCTAAAAATTGTCGGTGACGATCTTTTGGTCACCAACGGAAAGCGTCTGTCCCGCGCCATTGAAACAAAAGCCTGTAACAGCATTCTCATTAAAATTAACCAAATCGGTACAATCAGCGAAACACTGGAAGTAATGAAACAGGCTTCGGAAAACGGTTTCAGCCGGATTGTTTCCCACCGGTCAGGGGAAACCAATGATGATTTAATTGCTGATCTGGCGGTAGGCACCGATACTGAATTCGTTAAATTCGGAGCGCCGGCCCGCGGTGAAAGAATTGCCAAATACAACCGTTTAAGTGAAATTTACCGTAAACTTTAATTTATAAAAAGAATGCGCCCTGTTGTTTTAGTTGTTATTGACGGTTGGGGGATTGCCCCGCCCGGTCCCGGCAATGCCATTTCCCAGTCCAATCTGCCGTTTTGGCAGCATCTTAATCTTAATTATCCGCACGGAACTTTGGCAGCTTCCGGGGAGGCAGTCGGATTGCCCCGAGGACAAGACGGCAATACTGAAACCGGCCACCTAAATTTAGGAGCCGGTTATATCGTGCCTCAGGACCTGCAAAGGATTAATTACGCCATTGCCGACGGTACGTTTTTCCAAAACCGTGCTTTTTTGGCTGCTTTGGACCATACCCGGAAATACGAAAGCAATCTTCATCTTCTAGGTTTGATAGGTTCCGGAGGCGTCCATTCAAATCTGGAGCATCTTTTGGCACTGCTTCAGTTATGCAAAGAACAGCAATTTAATAAAGTTTATCTCCATTTGATTACTGACGGACGTGATTCCCCGCCCAAATCAGCCCTCGTCTATTTAAACCAGCTGACCAATTATCTTTCCTCCGTAAAATTGGGGAAAATTGCCACCATCATGGGCCGCTTTTATGCCATGGACCGCGACCGGAGATGGGACAGGACGGAAAAAGCTTATCACGCTTTAACTTCTGTCAATGGTATACCCAACGGACCTGACGTCAGCCAAATTATCAACCAAGCTTATCAGGCAGGCATCACTGATGAATTTTTAGTGCCGACCCAGCTTACTGACAACGGTAAAGTTTTACCCAGAATTTCAAGCAAGGACAGTCTTATTTTTTATAATTTCCGCATTGACCGCCCCCGTCAGCTCACCCGGGCTTTTATCATGGAACAATTTACCCGGGAGGGCAATAAGCCGGAATATGATCCGTTTATTGTCAAGTATCATCAGAAACATATTATCAGTCTGCCTGTCTTCCAAAAACCTTTCAGCCGGGGCCAGTTTTTGAAACATCTTTATATGGTGACCATGACTGAATACAGTCAGATTGTCCATGCGTCAGCCATTGCCTACCCTCCCCATATTGTGGCCGTGCCTTTGGGTAAAATTCTCGAGGAAAACAAGCTGTCGCAACTTCATATGGCTGAAAGTGAAAAAGAGAGGTTTGTGACCTATTATTTCAATGGCCAGAGAGAAGCTCCTTTTAACAACCAGGATACGCTGATTGTCCCTTCTCCGAAGGTTCTTACCTATGATCTTATGCCGGAAATGTCAGCCAACCGGCTGACCGATGAACTTCTCAAGAATCTCAAAACTAAAAAAATTGATTTTGCGGTTGTCAATTTTGCCAATGCGGATATGGTAGGCCATACAGGTAATATTCCGGCAACCGTCAAAGCCTGTGAAACTATAGATCGGGTATTGAGCAGGATCATACCCGTTGTTTCTTCTCTGGGAGGACTGGTATTGATTACGGCAGACCACGGTAATGCCGAGGAACTGATAGATAACCAATCAGGAGGCATTAATACCGAACATTCCTCATATCCAGTGCCATTTATTGCGGTAGCGAAAAAATTATTGGGCAAGGGTCAGTCGCTGGGTAACGGTATTCTGGCGGACATAGCTCCTACAATATTAGCGATACTGAAGATTAAACCGCCTACGCAAATGACCGGTAGAAATTTATTGGTAAATATATTAGACTAAAAAAAAGAAGGAGATTTTATGAAAATTACTGTTTCCGTTATTAAAGCTGATGTCGGTTCAGTCGGAGGACATAACCGGCCAAGTGAAAAACTGCTGCAATCTCTAAAAGACCATCTTAAAGAACACGGTCAAAGGCTTCTTAAAGATTATAAAATCACCTCTACCGGTGATGACGGTTGTCTTTTGATGAGCCATACCAAAGGAGTCGACCATCCGGATATCCATAGATTGGCCTGGCAGGCTTTTACGGAAGCGACCAAAGTCGCTAAAGAACAGGGTTTATACGGAGCCGGCCAGGATTTACTAAAAGATGCTTTTTCCGGCAACGTCAGGGGCATGGGACCGGGTTCCTGCGAAATGGAATTTGAAGAAAGGCCATCGGAACCGCTTGTCCTGTTTGCCTGCGACAAAACCGATCCGGGAGCTTTTAATTATCCGATGTTTAGGGGGTTTGCCGATCCCTTCCATAATGCCGGACTTCTTCTGGCCCCGGATATGGCGGTCGGCTTTGAATATACCATAATGGATGTCAATTATACCGAAGGCGACCGGGTGATAGTTTTGAACGTTCCGGAAAATTATTATGATATGGCTGTTTTATTGAGGGATCCGGAACATTACGTAGTTGAATCTGTCAAGGCCCGCTCAACCGGTGATGTGGCTGCTGTCGTCTCTACCTCCAGACTTCATAATATTGCCGGTAAATATACCGGAAAAGATGACCCGGTCGCTTTGGTACGTACACAAAAACAGTTTCCCTCAACCGGGGAAATTCTTTCTCCTTATGCTACTGCCCATTTTGTCGTCGGAGATAACCGCGGCAGCCATATTGTACCTTTAATGCCCTGCAAACAGGGAGCGATTATTTCCTTTTTTGACGGTCCGGCCATTGTCACCGCTTTAGGTCTGTGTATCCATAACGGTATATTTACCGAAGGGGTGGACTTATTCGACCAGCCTTTCTGGGACCATATCAGGAACAAGGCGGCTGAGAAAACTATGCATATCCGCGATCAGGGCTTTTTCGGGGCAGCCATGGCCACTATGGAAGAACTGGAATATACCGGAGTAGTTGAAAGAATTAAGGCTTTGGACAAAAAATTTAAAATCAGAAAATAAACTTCCTAAATGGCTGCCCAAATTTATTCCAAAAAAGAGGTCAAAGTCAAGGTTTCTCCTAATTTGGCTGATTATCAGGAAACTCACGCTTCCTTTAACTGGCAGGAAGCTTCTAAAGATGTGGAATGGTTTCCGAACGGCGGACTGAATGCTGCCTATAATGCGGTCGACCGCCATATTAAAACAGCCAGGAAAGATAAAATTGCCCTGATCTGGGAAGGAACCAATGGAGAGAAGAAGCAATTTACTTTCCATGACCTTTATAAGCTGTCCAATAAATTTGCCAACCTCATCAAAGGAAAAGGTGCTGAAAAAGGCGACCGTGTTTTCATCTTTTTACCGAGAATTCCTTATCTTTATGCTTCATTCCTGGCTATTTTAAAAAACGGTTCGATTGCCGGACTTTTATTCAGCGCTTTCCAGGAACAGGCGCTTTTGGACCGTTTAGCCGATTCCGGCGCCAAAATATTAATTACCAATACGGAATTATCAAAGAGGCTGGAAAATATCAGGAAAGATCTGCCGGAATTAAAAGAAATTCTGACTGTCGATACTGCGGAATTTGAAGCTGAATTAGGCAAGCAATCGGAGGAATTTACTGCTATTGCCACAGATCCGGCTGATTTTGCCTTTATGCTTTATACTTCAGGCACTACAGGCAAACCTAAAGGAGTAGTCCATCAGCACTACGCCATCGTCGCCCAGCATGCCACGGCAAGGTATGTTTTGGATATTCATGATGAGGATATCTATTGGTGTACGGCAGACCCGGGTTGGGTGACCGGAATTGCCTATACCATCCTGGGAAACTGGAGCAATGGTGCGACCAGCGTCATACACGAAGGCAGGTTCGACCCGGACAAATGGTTTCAGATTCTGGCTGACTACAAAGTCAATGTCTGGTATACTGCCCCTACAGCCATCCGCATGCTGATGGGCGCAGGTGATGATTTGCCCAAAAAATATGATTTATCCCCCCTCCGGCATATTCTTTCGGTAGGTGAACCTCTAAATCCCGAAGCCATCCACTGGTCAATTAAAGTCTTAGGCCTGCCTTTTCATGATACTTGGTGGCAGACAGAGACCGGCTGTATTTCAATTGCCAATTATCCGGCTATGGATATAAAAATCGGATCAATGGGAAAGCCGTTTCCCGGAATAGGAGCTGCCATTGTCGATGATTTAGGAAAAACAATCGAAGACGGTAAAGAAGGTAATATCGCCTTAAAACCCGGCTGGCCGTCGATGATGAAGGCTATCTGGCAGCGGCAGGAAAAGTACGATTCATATTTCGTCAACGGCTGGTATTTATCGGGTGACCACGGTTACCGGGATACTGACGGCTATTTCTGGTTTATCGGCAGAAGCGATGATGTCATTAAAACTTCCGGAGAAAGAATCGGACCGTTTGAAGTCGAATCAGCTTTGATTGCACATCCGGCTGTCATCGAAGCCGGTGTCATCGGCAAACCGAATGAGTTAAGAGGCTCAATCATTAAAGCTTTCGTGGTTTTAGAAAAGGATTCCCTTCAAAAAGTCAAAGATCCGCAAGAAGCCCAAAAACTGAAAGATGAACTCTCCCAATTTGTAAAAAAACATTTAGCCGGACACGCCTATCCGAGGGAAATTGAATTTATTGATAAACTGCCCAAAACCCGTTCCGGTAAAATCATGAGAAGAATCCTCAAGGCCCGCGAACTCGGCCAGCCGATCGGTGACACCTCAACCCTGGAAGAATATTAAAGCCGTAAAAGCACTACAAACTCGCCTTTCGGATCGGTAAAATATTTTATAGCCTCTGGCAGTCTGCCCCGCCATACTTCCTGATGAATTTTAGTCAACTCGCGGCAGATGACGATCCCGCTATCGGAAAAAACTTCCTGCATTATTTTTAGGGTATCAATCAGGCGGTGCGGGGATTCATAGAAAATAACCGATATCCGTAATTTATTTTCCTTAAGAAGGTTGAACCAGTTGCGTTTTTTATTTTCAGAAGGCGGAGGAAAGCCCAAAAACATAAACGGAGTCGGCGGTAATCCTGATAAGGTTAAAGCAGTAGTGACAGCCGAAGGGCCGGGCAGGCTGTCAATTACGATGCCTGATTTTATGGCCAGATTGACCAATTTATAGCCCGGATCGGAAATCAGAGGCGTGCCTGAATCGGAAATTAAAGCGATATCTTTCCCTTTCGTTAAAATGTTTATAATCTCAAAAGAAGCTGTTTCTTCAATCTCATCGTAAAAGGGAATTAATTTCGGTAAAGCAGTATCAGCCTGACCGTATTTTTGAGTTAATATTTTCAGGAATTGACCGGTACGGCGGGTATCTTCGCAGGCTATATAGTCTACCGATAAAAGTGTCCTGACCGCCCGGTAGGTTATATCCTCAAGATTGCCGATCGGTGTTGCCACTATCAGGAGTCTTGCCATATACTGGTTATATACTGTTTGCAATGGATTATGCAATACCATATGATAATTTCATACAAATAAATTATGAGTAAGTTAGCTCTGGTGCGCCACGGAGAATCCCAATGGAATGCCAAAGGCCTATGGACGGGCTGGACTGATATCGGCTTGTCAGAAAAAGGCCGCCAGGAAGCCAGGGGAGCCGCCATGAAACTTAAAGATCTTTCTTTTCATCTCGGATTATCTTCCGACCTTAAAAGAGCCTGGGAAACTCTCGATATTATTAAAGAAACTTTGAATTTGGCTGACTTACCGACTTCACGCCATTTTGAATTTAAAGAACGCCATTACGGCATCTATAGCGGCCGCAATAAATGGCAAATCAAGGAGTCTTTAGGTGATAAAAAATTCAAGCAACTAAGGCGGGGCTGGGATTTCCCGATTCCCGAAGGTGAAAGCCTAAAGGATGTTTATAAACGGGTAGTGGCCGGTTATAAAAAACACATCTATCCGGAAATAAAAAACAGCCGGAATCTCCTGCTTTCCGCCCATGGCAACTCCATCCGGGCTTTAATGAAACATCTGGAAAAAATCGATGATGATAAAATAACGGACATTGAGCTGGATACAGGCGAGATAATTCTTTATACCATTTCACCTTTCGGTAAAATTATCAATAGAGAAAAAAGAAAATAGGAGGAAATTTATGTCAATTAAGAAAGTCAGAATCGGAGTTAACGGTTTCGGCCGGATAGGCAGGCTGGCTGCCAGGATTATTTTGGGCAAGCCAAACCTGGAATTGGCCGCGGTCAACAGCCGTTCCGAAGCCTCTTCCCATTGTTATCTTTTAGAGTATGACTCATCCTACGGAAAATTGGATAAAACTTTTAAAGCTGAAGAAAAAGCCTTTTTTGTTGACGGACAAAAAACAGATGTTTACAGAGAAGCAGAACCCGGGAATATTCCCTGGCTAAATTCTGGAGTTGATATCGTGCTTGAAGCTTCCGGAAAATTCCGCACCCAAAAGGAGTTATCAGCCCATCTCAAAGAGAACGTTAAACAGGTTATCCTGTCAGCTCCGGCCAAAGATAAAACTACAACCATAGTCATGGGCGTAAATCAGCAAACTTTTGATGCGCAAAAAGATAATATTATTTCCAATTCCTCCTGTACCACTAATTGTTTAGCTAATATTATTAAACCTCTAACGGAAAATGTTGGCTTAAAAAAAGTTTTTATGACGACAGTCCATGCAATTACGGATTCCCAAAATCTTTTGGATAACTCACATCCGAAAGAAGAACGCCTCAGAAGATCAGTTTTATCGTCGATGATTCCCTCTTCCACCGGCTCTGCTAGGGATATTGTCAAATTGTTTCCCCAATTGGCAGGCAGGATTTCCTGTAAAGCGATACGTATTCCGCTGTCGACTGTTTCTCTTATCATATTGACAGCCGAAACAGAAAAAGGGACAGATACAGAAAAACTTAATGGACTTTTTAAAAGGTATGCCCGGATTGATCAAAAAGACTATCTTGAAGTGACGCAAGAAAAACTGGTTTCGGTTGATTTTAAAGGCAATCCGCATTCAGCTATCGTTGATGCTAGCCTGACTGAAGTGTTGGAAAACAGTCTGATCAATCTTTATGCCTGGTATGACAATGAATGGGGCTATGCCAATCGTCTTATCGATTTAGCATTATTTACAGCCCAAAAAAGGGATATGTTATGACTAAGAAAACCATCCTGGATTTAAAGGATATATCGGGTAGAACAGCTTTTGTCAGGTGCGATTTCAATATTTCTTTAAAAAACGGCCAGGCAGTCAATAATACTAGAATAGAAAAAGCTCTGCCAACTTTAAATTATCTTTTGCAAAAAAATTGCAGGCTTATCCTCTGTTCACATCTGGGCAGACCGATTGGAGCCGATCCTCAATTTAGCCTGAAACCTGTTGCTAAAGCTCTATCCAAATTAATCAAAAAGCCTGTCCATCTGATGGCTGATTTCTGGAAAAAAGAGGCCCTACCTGATATTAAAAAATTGAAGAAAGCAAAAATCATCCTGCTGGAGAATATCCGTTTTTACCCGGGAGAAAAAGCCAATGATGTAGATTTCTCCAGGCACCTCTCAAAAATGGCTGATTTTTTTGTTAATGAGGCTTTTGGCGCCTCCCATCGTGTACATGCCTCAACGGTCGGCATTACCCATTTTTTGCCTTCGGTAGCCGGCCTTTTAATGGACCGGGAAATACGCATACTTTCAAAGGCTTTTAAAAATCCAGAAAAACCGCTGGTAGTATTTATCGGAGGAGCCAAGACACCGGAAAAAATTTCCGTAATTGAAAAACTTTTGGAAACAGCCAATACCGTAGCCTTGGGAGGAGCCATTGCCAACACCTTCCTGGCTGCCTGGGGATTTGGGTTGGGGCAATCAATGGTTGATTATGAAATGGTCGAAATGGCCAGGGTTGTCTTTTGGAAAGCGACCAGAATACATTCCGCTCTTCTTTTACCGGTTGATGTCATAGTGCAAAATAATGCTGAAAAAAAAGTTATCGAATCCGTAGATTTCGACCAGGTCCCTTCAGATGCCACCATTTATGATATCGGACCGAAAACACGTTTGATGTATGCACAACTGATTGACCGAGCTAAAACGCTGATCTGGAACGGCCCGATGGGTTTTTATGAAAACAAAAATTTTCGCCAAGGGACCGATTTATTGTTGAAAAAAATTACCGCTTCAGTCGCTTTTTCCATTGTCGGTGGAGGGGATACTTTAGCCTGTTTGAATAAAAAAGAGTATATGGATAAAATCTCGCACGTTTCAACCGGTGGCAGCGCCATGCTGGAATTCATTAACAAGGCTACCCTCCCCGGCATCGAAGTCCTCGAGGATAAATAATTTACTGGTAGCGGCGGTAGACAGCTACGACACGACCCTGGATTTTGACGTGGGTGGTGTAGATGGGAGACATGGCGGCATTGGCCGGTTCCAGACGGATGCGTTCTTTCTCAAAAAATATTCTTTTTAAAGTAGCCAGGCCGTTGGGCAAAATAGCCACGACAATATCGCCGCTTTGGGCTTCGCTCTGGTGTTGCACTACCACAAAATCACCGTCTAGAATGCCTTCGTCAATCATGGAAGTGCCCTTAACCTGCAGAATATATCCGGGTTTCTTGCCTGAAAGCATGCTGGCAGGGACAGACTGGTAATAATTGGGGTCTGTATGGGGTTCCAGAGGACTGCCGGCCGCGATAAAACCCAGGACAGGCAGTTCGACCGCAGTCTCATTCTCATTGAATTTTGCTCTTTGTGAGATAACTTCAATCGATCTTTCGTAGCCGGGATTTCTCTTAATATAGCCTTTTGTTTCAAGCCGTGACAGATGTTCATGGACGGTAGAGGCGGCATGAAGACCCAGGCTTTCGGCAATTTCCATTAAAGTCGGAGCAAACCCATGTCTTTGAATATACTGCTGGATGAACTCCAATGTCTGCCTTTCGCGGTTATAAAGAATATTAGCCATAATTTAAGCGAACAAATTTAAGTAATATTTTCAATTTATGCTTACAAGATTAACAATAGGTTAAAAAAAAGCGAATGTCAATATCAACAAACCTGATATAACTAACTCATATTGGGTTATTTGGGGGTGAGTCAAAATTTAGAGGGATATGTGTTAAAATTAAAGATTCACAAAAAATATATGAAATTCAAGCTTAAATCTCCATTCAAACCTACCGGCGACCAGCCTTCTGCCATTGAACAACTCACCAAGGGACGGGAAATGGGTTTGTCCTCCCAGGTGCTTTTGGGCGTGACCGGAAGCGGTAAAACCTTCACTATGGCCAAGGTTATTGAAAAAGTAAACCGGCCGACTTTGGTTATTTCCCATAACAAGACTTTAGCCGCCCAGCTTTACCAGGAATTCCATGAATTTTTCCCTGACAATGCCGTGTCTTATTTTGTCTCTTATTACGATTATTACCAGCCAGAAGCTTATATTCCGCAAAGCGACACTTATATTGAAAAAGAGACCCAAATCAATGAAGAAATCGATAAACTGCGCCTGGCGGCTACCACTAATTTACTGACCCGTCCTGACACCATAGTGGTGGCTTCTGTTTCCTGTATTTACTCATTAGGCAATCCGGCGGAATACGGCAAATTTATTCTGGAATTAGCCGGCGGAGCATCAATATCCCGGGAAGCCATTATGAGGCGTTTGGTTGATTTGCAGTACCAAAGAAGCGATTTCGGTTTCCAGCGCTCAACTTTCCGTGTCCGTGGAGAAAATATCGATGTTTTTTTGGCTTATGAACCTTTTGCCGTCAGAATCCGCCATGACAGCCGGAAAATCAGCGCTATCCAAAGAATTGATCCTTTAACAGGTAAAATTTTAGCGGTAACTGAAAAAGAGGTCATTTATCCGGCCAAACATTATCTGACGGAAACCTTCAACCAGAAATCGATTTTTCAAACTATCAGAAATGACCTGGAAAGACGGGTAAAAGAGTTTAAGGACCGGGGGAAACTTCTGGAAGCCCACCGTCTGAACCAAAAAGTCAATTATGATTTGGAGATGATTGCAGAAATGGGTTATGTCAACGGCATCGAAAACTATTCGCGCTATTTTGACAACCGCCGTCCCGGAGAGCCTCCATATACTTTGCTTGATTATTTTCTCAAACCATATAAAAAGAACTGGCTTTTGATAATTGATGAATCGCATATGACCGTGCCGCAAATCAGAGGCATGTACCATGGAGACCGCAGCCGTAAAAATGTGCTGATCGATTTCGGATTCCGTTTGCCGTCTGCCCTGGATAACCGGCCTTTGACCTTTGAAGAATTTTCCAATCGGATCCCCCAGACTGTTTTTGTTTCGGCCACTCCGGCAGATTGGGAGATAGAGCAGGCTAAAATTTCCGGAAAAAAAAGCGCTATCAAAGGCAGTGGCATTGCCGAACAATTAATCCGGCCGACCGGCATTACCGATCCGAAAATCCAAATCAGGAAAACCCAAGGCCAGATTATAGATCTTATCGCTGAAATTTTAAAGCGAAAAAAGCTAAAAGAACGGGTTTTGGTCACCACCCTGACCAAAAGAATGGCAGAGGACCTATCCGAATACCTCGATACGCGCAAATACCGGGATATGAAAAAATATAAAAATCTGTCTGACGAGGAAACGCCCAGGGTTGCCTACCTTCACAGCGATATTGAAACTCTGGAAAGAAGCGATCTTCTTGATGATTTGCGCCTGGGGAAATACGACTGTCTGGTAGGCATAAATTTATTGAGGGAAGGGTTGGATCTTCCCGAGGTTTCCCTGGTGGCCATCCTGGATGCCGATAAAGAAGGTTTTTTGCGCAGTCAAACTTCGCTGATCCAAACTATGGGTCGGGCATCCAGACATATAAAAGGAGAAGTCATTATGTACGCCGATCGCATCACCGGCTCAATGAAAAGAGCCATCAACGAGATTAACAGGAGAAGAAAAATTCAGGAAGAGTACAACCGAATGAATAAAATCAAAATTACTCAAATTCTCAAACCGATCAGGGCAAAGCTGGTAGACAGGATAAAGGAAAAAGATGACCTGGATACTTTATTTAATCAGGACAAAGAACGCTTGGAAAAATATCTGGCAATAACCAAAGACGAACTGACTCCATATGATGCCGGGAAACTGATAACGCGTCTTGAAAAAGAAATGAAGACAGCGGCCGCTTCCCTTGATTTTGAACTGGCAGCTGCCATCAGGGATAAAATCAGGGATATTAAAAATATATCGGAAGAATAAATATGAATGAGGTCATTTCCATAAAAGGAGCGCGCGAGCACAATTTAAAAAATATAAGCCTGGATATTCCCAAAAATAAACTGATAGTTTTTACCGGTGTTTCAGGCAGCGGTAAATCCTCATTGGCCTTTGACACTATTTATGCTGAAGGCCAGAGGCGTTATGTCGAAAGCCTTTCATCCTATGCCAGGCAATTCCTGGGAGTGATGGACAAACCGGATGTGGATTCAATTGACGGATTGTCACCGGCAATTTCCATAGATCAGAAAACAACCTCCCATAATCCGCGCTCAACTGTGGGGACCATTACGGAAATTTATGATTATCTCAGGCTTCTCTTTGCCAGAATCGGACATCCGCACTGTCCTACCTGCAAACGCGAAGTAATCAGGCAAACCATCCAGCAAATAGCGGAAAATGCCCTTTCCATGGCTAAAAATATATATGCTCACGGATTAAAAGGGCCGGGTGTAAGATTGATGATTCTTTCACCGGTGGTCAGGGACAGGAAAGGAGAATTTTCCAAACTTTTCGGAAATTTAAGAAGCAAGGGTTTTACCTCATGGAGAATTGACGGTACGTTTTATGATGCTGCGGATGACTTTGTGCTTATCAAAACCAATAAGCATACTATTGATGTGGTCATTGACCGGATTGTCATCGATAAAAAAACAATTAAGGAAAATTCTGCCAAACTATTAAAACGTTTGAGCGAAAGCATCGAACAGGCAGTTTTATTGTCTCAGGGTCTGGTTCTGATTTCAGAAATAGAGGATGCTTCTTTCGGCTTCCCCGAAAAACCTAAAAAATGGCAGGACCATCTGTTTTCCGAAAAATTTGCCTGCCCGTTCTGCAACATCTCCCTGCCTGAATTGGAACCGCGGATGTTCTCATTTAACTCTCCTCACGGCGCCTGTGCCAACTGTACCGGTCTCGGACATCTTCTAAAAGTAGACCCAAATCTGGTGGTTAATTTGAATTTGTCAATTTCAGAAGGAGCGATAATTCCTTTTGCCAAACTGATTTTAGCTGATACCTGGTACGGCCGGATCGTGACCGAAGTGGCACAATCATTAGCCATCGATATGCGCAAACCCTTAAGATCGGCAGATCCAAAAAAACTCGACAAACTTCTATACGGGACCGGGGGAGAGATTTATGAAGTTAAAGGTGAAAACAGGCAGGGACGGGTTGTAACAATTGTGGAAACTTTTTCCGGTCTTGTCTTGGAGCTTGAAAGAAGATACCACGAGACGGAATCTGATTATGTCAGAAGTGAAATCGGTAAGTTTCTGAAAGAGGAACTCTGTCCCGGTTGCCAAGGTAAAAGGCTAAAACCGGAAGCGTTGTCTGTTTCTATTGACGGAAAATCAATTGTCGAAGTGACGGCCATGCCCATCAGCAATGCTTTCCAATGGACTGACTCTTTGTCTTTGAAACTTAACAGCCGTGAGGAAGCCATCGGAAAATTGATCCTCAAAGAGTTAAAAACACGGATTTCTTTTCTCATTTCGGTTGGCCTTGATTACCTGACCCTGGACAGAAGCGCGCAGTCTCTGGCAGGAGGAGAAGGCCAAAGAATCCGCCTGGCTTCTCAAATCGGTTCAGGTTTAACCGGAGTTTTATATGTTCTTGATGAACCTTCAATCGGGCTTCATGCCAGGGATAATTTAAGGCTGATTCGGACCTTGGAGAAATTAAGAAATTTAGGCAATACGGTGGTAGTTGTGGAACACGATGCCGAAATGATCAGTCATGCTGATAAAATTTTTGATTTCGGTCCGGCAGCCGGTGAACACGGAGGTTATATTGTGGCTGCCGGAGATGTTGACGTTATCAAGAAAAATTCCAAATCCGTTACCGGACAATATTTATCCGGCAGAAAAAAAATTAGCCGCAATTTAAATATAATAAATCCTTCGCAAAAAAGTAACCGGCTTATAATATACGGTTGCCGGGAAAATAATCTCAAAAATTTGAATGTTGAGTTTCCTCTGCAAAAATTGATCTGCGTCACCGGAGTATCCGGAAGCGGTAAATCAACTTTGGTAGTCGATACCCTCTACCGTGCTCTCTACCGTCATTTCAACCCTTTTTCGCGGGAAAAGATCGGCAAGCATGAAAAAATTGAAGGACTTGAACATGTCAAAAAAATTGTTTTGATTGACCAATCTCCCATAGGCAGAACTCCCAGGAGCAATCCGGCCACTTATACGGGCTGCTTTTCCTATATCAGGGAACTTTTTGCCCAAACTCCTGAAGCCAGGGTCAGAGGCTACCGGCCGGGTAGATTTTCTTTTAATGTCAAAGGAGGACGCTGCGAAGTTTGCCAGGGTGACGGGCAAACCAAGATAGAGATGCAATTTTTGCCGGATGTCTATATTACCTGCGATGTCTGCCGCGGTTCCCGCTATAACAACGAAACATTAGAGATACGCTACCGGGATAAAAATATTGCCGATGTTTTAAGAATGACGGTTGAGGAAGCCCTGTCTTATTTTAGCAATATTCCCGGCTTATATACCAAAATGCAGACTTTAAATGATGTCGGCTTGTCCTATATCAGATTAGGCCAACCTGCTCCGCATTTATCAGGCGGAGAAGCCCAGCGGGTCAAACTGGCCAGCGAACTTTCCAAGAGAAATACCCGGGAGACGATTTTTATTCTTGATGAGCCGACAACCGGTCTGCATTTTGCCGATCTGGAAAAACTCCTCCATGTTCTTGCCCAACTGGTAATCCTGGGGAACACCGTCGTTATCATCGAACATAATCCGGACATTATCAAGAATGCCGACTGGATCATAGATTTGGGACCGGAAGGCGGGGACAGGGGAGGAGAAATTGTCGCCTCAGGATCACCGGAAGACATGGCTTCTGTTAAATCTTCCTATACCGGAGAAATATTAAAGAAATTAAGCTCTAACAAACCATGAATCAAAAAATACCTTTTGACGTTTCTTCCCTGCCGGAATATACCGGAGTCTATCTGTTTAAAAACAGGATTGGCCGGGTGATTTATGTCGGCAAGGCTCTTAATTTAAAAAAAAGAATAATATCCTATTTCAAAGATAAAGCCGTTGATATTAAAAAAAGGCGGCTTATCGAAAATATTGCTGATTTGGAAATGATTGAAGCCAAAAATGAATTTGAAGCGCTGATTCTTGAGGCATCCCTGATAAAACTTTATCTTCCTAAATTCAATATATCCCTGAAGGATAACAAGCAGTATTTATATATGAAAATCACCTCAGAGGAATATCCCCGGCTACTTTTATCAAGAAAAAGAAGCGATTTGGACGGAGAGCTTTTCGGTCCTTTTCCTTCCAGACAGACCGTCAAAACTATCATTAAATATTTGCGCAGGGTTTTTCCTTTCTGCAGCCAAAATCCGAAAATAAAAAAAGCCTGCTTCTACAGCCACCTTGATTTGTGTTTTCCCTGTCCGGCTCAGATAAAGAAAATGCCTGATGAAATTAAGCTAAAGATGCGCAGAATTTATTTAAAAAATATTACAAATTTACGACGTATTTTATCCGGCAAAATCGAATCGGTGGTTAAGAATCTGACACATAAAATGCAGCAAAAATCCGCTCAAAAATTATTTGAAGACGCGGCCTTAATAAGGGATAAAATCCGGCAATTGAAGTCAATCAGCGGAGAAAAATTCACACCCAGTCAATATTTGGCAGAGCCTCAACTTATAAGTAATCTGAGAAAAGAAGAACAGAGACTCTTGGAAAGCGAACTTGGAACTGTTTTTAAAAGTACTATCAAAGCGGAAACAATTGAGTGCTATGATATCAGCAATCTCTCCGGGAAAAATGCGGCCGGTTCCTTAGTCACTTTCTACCGGGGTTTGCCCGATAAAAAACGCTACCGCCATTTCCGTATAAAAACCGTAAAGAGTCCTGACGATTTTGCCATGCTGAAAGAAATTTTATCAAGGAGGCTTAAACATCCTGAATGGAGGCTGCCGGATCTGCTGGTAGTTGACGGCGGGGAACAACAGTTAAGAATTTTTAACGGCCTCTTGACGGATTTGAAAATAAACGTGCCCGTTATCGCTTTGGCTAAAAAAGAAGAAAGGATTTATTATGCCAGAGATGAAAAAACTGCTGTTCTGGATCTTGCCCGCGATTCTCCGGCTTTACAGTTGATACAAAGACTGCGGGATGAAGCCCACCGTTTTGCCGGACGGTATCACCGGCTCTTAAGAATCAAATATTTATTTAAGATTTAAGTTATGTTAATCTGAAAGTCAACCTTTCAAATTAAGTCAAGATGAAAAGCATAATCAGAAAGTATTTGGCTGCCTGCCTGGCTATTTTTGTGGTCAGCGAATTAAAAACAGGTCTGATAATTGAGAAAGGCTGGCCTAATCTGGCTGCTGCCGCTTTGTTTTTGAGTTTGATTCTATTATTGAAACCCCTTCTTGACGTTCTTATGCTTCCTTTGAATCTTTTAACCTTAAATTTAACCAATCATTTGGCTTTCATTGCCGTAATCTATATTTGGGGACTTTTAGCCTGGCAAACAACCTTTATAGCCGTGAACATTACTGGAGGTAAATTCGGTCCTTTCAGTTTCTCGTCTCTCAGGTTGACTTCTTTTGAAGCCGGTATATTATCCTCGATCCTGATGGTCGTCATTCTTAAATTATCTAATTGGTTATTTAAATGAAGGAAAAATCATATATCGTCATCGGCGGAGGAACAGGCACTTTTTCCGTCCTGAGCGGACTTAAAAAATATACGGACAATATCGGTGCGGTTGTCTCGATGGCTGATTCGGGCGGCAGTGCCAAAAAGGAACGTGATGAATGGGGGCTACTGCCATCAAGCGATATCCGCAAATCCCTGCTGGCTTTAGCTGACGTATCCGCTTCCGACAGCCTGATATTACGTAAACTTTTTCAATACCGTTTTGCCAAAGGTGTAGGTGTATCCGGCATGACTTTCGGTAATCTCTTTCTGGTAGCCTTAGCAAATATCGTCAAATCGCAGACAAAAGCCATAGAAATGGCTTCAGAGCTTTTAAGAATCAGAGGCCGGGTCTTGCCTGTCTCTTTGGATCATGTCGATCTGGTAGCTGAATATATGGACAGTTCAAAGGTTATCGGCGAGCATAATATAGATGAACCGGAACATAACGGACGGATCAGAATTAAAAAATTATATACTAATCCAAAAGCTAAAATCGACCCTCACACCAGGGAAGCCATAAATGGCGCGGACATCATTGTTATCGGTCCGGGAGGCTTTTATACAACAGTCATTGCCAATCTGGTAGTTGACGGGGTGGTTGAAGCTATCAGCCAGTCGGCGGCTAAAAAAGTTTTCATAATGAATTTAATGACGGAATACGGTCAAACATTTGGCTTTACCGCGCGGGATTTTGTTCTGGAAATCGGCAAATATTTGGACTTGAGAAATTTGGATTATATTCTGGTGAACCGTACCCCTATCCCGGAAAAAATACTTAAAAGATATATCCAGTCAAAGGCTTCTCCTGTCGTCAATGATTTATCCGGAAGCTGGCCGTTTAAAGTGGTAAGTTTGGATTTGTTATCCTCAACCGTTGTCAAAAAAGAGAAGGGCGACACACTAAGAAGGAGTCTTGTCAGGCATGATCCGGAAGCAATTGCCCGCTTTTGTCTCAAAAATCTGACAAAATAAGGTATAATAGGAAAAATGCAGCAAACTTTAGTTATTATCCAGATAATTGTTTCCGTTTCTTTAATTGCTGTTATCCTGATCCAGGCAAAAGGAGTCGGATTAGGACGTGCCTGGGGAGGCGGCGGAGAATTTTATAAAAGCCGCCGGGGAGTGGAAAAAGTTATATTCAGACTGACAGTGGTTTTAGTTGCCCTGTTTTTAGCTTCGTCAATATTAGGCGTCATCTATCTTTAGTTTACTTCATGCGGAAACATTTGCTGTATTGGGTGTTTTTTACTCAAACATTTCTTAAAAGGCACACCAAACAAATTGTTTTTGCTGCTTTGACAGGATTTTTAATTACCTTATTTACATTTCAAGTCTATCCGTACCTCTCTATGCGGCTGGAAAGAAAGCATTATAGGATCGGCATTATCGGCAATTATAATATTAACAATTTGCCGTTATCAATCCAAAACAAAATCAGTTTCGGGCTGACGGCAATTCTGCCCAACGGGGAAGCGACAGAAGCGGCCAGTTTATCCTACACCGTCGAAAACAGGCTGATTTACAAATTTAAACTCAAGCCCAATCTGAAATGGCATGACGGCAAACAATTAACGGCCGGCGATATAAATTATCGTATTAAAGGAGCCGAGCTTAAAGCTCTGGATAATTATACTCTGGAAATTAACCTGAAAGAACCATATGCTCCGTTGCCCATAATTTTAAGCCAACCACTTTTCCGCGAAAAATTGAACGGGTTGGGACTTTATAAAGTAGTCCGTTTAATAAAAGTTCCGGGCTCTGACCAGATTGCTGAAATGACCATTGTTCCGGAACTTAGAGAATTAGCTTCGGAAACATACCGCTTCTATACTACGAAAAAGGATGCTATTTTAGCTTTTAAACTGGGAGAAATTGATATTCTTGAAGATTTGGATAGTATCGGGGAACTTGAAAATTGGAAAAATCTGGTAATTTCGGAAAAAACACTTTACAACCAGGTGATTACCCTTTTTTATAATCTGAAAAAAACTGAATTCAAGGAAAAGGAAGTCAGGCAGGCTTTCTCCTATGCCATTCCGCCTTTTGGGACTTATGAAAAAGCCGCTTCTCCGATTTCTCCATTTTCCTGGGCGTACTCGCAAAAAATAAGGCTTTATCAATACGATGAGGAAACAGCCCGTAAAATTCTGTCAAAAAGTCCTCTGGCAACTTCATCGGCTAATCTGGTACTGACTGCTCCTATCTCCATGCTGTCATTGGCCCAGCATCTGGTTGATGCCTGGGCGAAAGTCGGTGTCCCTGTCAGGATTAAAGTCGATAGCGGCATCCCCGGTGAATACCAGTTTTTACTAAGGACTCTGCCAATCCCTCCTGATCCCGATCAGTATCATCTTTGGCAGTCAACTGCGGAAAACACCAATTTAGCCAATTACTCAAGTGCCAAAATTGACAAACTTCTGGAAGACGGCCGCAAAACTTTAGATATAGAGGTAAGAAAAAAGATTTATGCCGATTTCCAGTTTTACTTGGTTGACGACGCCCCAGCCATTTTCCTCTATTACCCGAAGAGTTACCAGGTGACCAGAAAATAAACCTTCAACCACCCTGGCTTCTAATATATGATAAAATAAGGATGATTTTGGTCAGCCGCGGTGGCGAAATTAGGTATACGCGCAGGACTTAAAATCCTGTGGTGTAATACACCGTGTGGGTTCGATTCCCACCCGCGGCACTCTTTAAAAAAATAACCCCTTATGATTAAATTTCTGAAAAAGCGATATAAATTGATAATCAGTTTGGCCGTCATTGCCGGTCTGGTTATTTTTTTTACCAATAGAAGCAGCGTTCAGCGGAAAAATGAAAAAGAAGTAACAGCTAAAGTAAAATCAGGCAAGCTAGAAGAGATTCTGACTATCTCCGGTGCCATTGATGCAGAGGAAAAAATCACTTTAAGATTCCAAACATCAGGCAGACTGGCCTGGGTTGGAGTTAAAGAAGGTGATTACGTTAAAAAATACCAGGGAATTGCTTCTTTGGATAAACGGGAAGTAGAAAAAAATCTCAAAAAAAAATTACTGGCCTACATGAATGAAAGATGGGATTTTGAACAGTTGCATTACGATAATCTGGTTTTAGGCAGGCCGATCAGCAAGGTTGGAGAACTTACGATAGAGGAAAGAACTATCCTTGAACAAGCTCAATTTGATTTGGAGTCCTCGGTTCTGGATTTGGAAATTCAGACTTTGGCAGTTGAATACGCCAATCTGTGGACGCCGATTGCCGGTATTGTCACCAAAGTAGCCGCTCCCTTTGCCGGTATGAATATCACACCGGCAACAGCAGAATTTGAAATCATCAATCCGTCTACAGTCTATTTTTCCGCCACCGCCGATGAAACCGAAGTAACAAAACTTAAGGAATCACTAGCCGGTAAACTGGTTCTGGATGCTTTTCCTGATGATAAACTTACTGGAGTCATCGATAAAATCTCCTTTACTCCTAAAAGCGGAGAAAGCGGTACGGTTTATGAGGTTAAGTTTAAGTTCACAAATCTTCACGGTACTGATAATTACCGTATAGGCATGGCCGGGGATGTCGACTTTGTGACCGGCTCAATCAACAAAGCTGTCTATATCCCGACTAAATTTATTCAGGAAGAAAAAGCCAAGACTTATGTTTTTGTCAAAAGGCAGGTAAAAAATGAAAAAGTTCAGGTTAAAACCGCTGAGGAAATCAACGGAGATACGGTCATCCTATCGGGCCTTAAAGTTAATGAAACGGTTGTCCTGCCCGGAAAATGATCACTCTTGCCCATGTCAACAAAATCTATCAGATTGACGGTGAGGAATTCTACGCTCTCCGTGACATCAATTTGGAAATAAAACAGGGAGAATTCACCGCCATCTTGGGTCCTTCAGGCTGCGGCAAATCAACCCTGATGCACATTATTGGGCTTCTGGATACTCCCACTTCCGGCACTTTACTTATCAACAATAAAGACATCACCAAACTGGATGACAACGAGCTTTCCCGCTTGCGCAATGAATTTGCCGGTTTTATCTTCCAGCAGTTCAACCTCATCAACAAACTGACAGTTTTGGAAAATATTATGCTGCCGACTATTTATTCCGCCAAAAAATACTCATATGAACCCAAAACCAGAGCTTTAGAGCTAATGGACCGTTTCGGCATTCTTATCAAACAGAAGTCTTATCCCAACAAACTTTCAGGCGGTCAGCAGCAGCGGGTAGCCATTGCCCGGGCTCTTCTCAATGAACCGAAAATAATCCTGGCCGATGAACCGACCGGCAATCTCGACTCCAAAACCGGCAAAAATATTTTGGATCTTATCAGGGAATTAAACCAAAAAGAAGGCATGACTGTGGTTCTGGTCACCCACGACCGGGAGATTGCCGAATCGTGTCAGCGTCATATCAGCATGCTGGACGGCAAAATCGTCTGAAACAACATCACATGGGCATCCTGCTGTCTATCATTAAAACATCTTTGTCGGATTTCGACCGTAACAAACTGCGGACTTTTTTGACTTCATTGGGGATTCTCATCGGGGTATCTTCAGTCATTTTACTGGTGTCACTCGGCGTAGGCTTAAAAAATTATATAACCGAACAATTTGAAAATCTCGGCAGCAATATCCTGATCGCCATGCCCGGCCAGATTTTCGGGGGTGACAGACAGATGACCGGCGGCAATTTCTCCGGCATTACTTTTACCGAGAAGGATTACTTGGCAATTGCCAAAGTCAGCGGCATTAAAGCGGTCGCTCCGGCTTATGTCAAAACAGTGAGCGTCAGTTTTGAAGGAAAAACCGAAATCGGCAGTTATTACGGAACAACCGCAGAAATTTTTCCGATGAGGAATCTGGAAGCGGGATACGGCCAAATTTTTTCTGCGGGCGATGTCGAAAAAAGAAAGAAAATAATTGTCGTCGGCCCGAAAATTGCCGAAAAGCTCTTCGGCAATATGGGGTCTTTTGTCGGCAAAACCGTTAAAATTGAGGACCAGGGATTTAAAGTTTCGGGAATACTCAAATCAAAAGGCGGAGGAGGATTCGGCGGTCCGGATTTTGATTCATTCCTTTATGTTCCTTATAAATCTTCACCGAAGATAAATCAGGAGAAAAAATTTTCCGTCATTAATTTCCAGGCGGATAGTGAAACCGTGATTGATACTGTCAAAGAATCGGTAACTGCCTTACTGGAAAGATCTTATGATGAAGAAGATTTCTCTGTCATTGAACAGACACAGATCCAAGAAACCGTCACCTCGATTTTCGCTATCTTAAACGGTGTCCTGGTAGCCATTGCCGCCATCTCCCTGATCGTCGGCGGTATCGGTATTATGAATATTATGTATATCACCGTTACCGAAAGGATCAGGGAAATCGGCATCAGAAGAGCGATGGGAGCAACCCGTAGAAACATCCTCAGCCAGTTTTTATTCGAAGCGGTATTTCTCTCCTTCATCGGCGGCAGTTTCGGGCTGATCGTATCACTCGTGATTGTCTTTATCGGTTCCCGCTATTTTCCTCTGGCTATTGATTTGATGAGTGTGGTGGTGGCTTTGACTGTTTCAACGACCATTGGTGTTGTTTTCGGTGTACTGCCGGCCAGAAAAGCGGCACTTTTATCGCCGGTTGAAGCTATCCGTTATGAATAAATACCAAAGTCTTATTACCATCATTAAAAATTCCGTGGCTGATCTGATCCGTAATAAACTCCGCTCTTTTCTAACCATGCTGGGTATCATTATCGGCATTTCATCAGTCATCCTCTTAATTTCCCTGGGATTGGGTTTAAAAATGTATATTCAGGAGCAATTTAAAGCCTTGGGCAGTAATTTAATCATAGTCATGCCGGGCAAAATGATGTCCGGCGGGGGAGCCAGCTACCAGACAGCCATGATGTCCGGATTCAAGTTTGAGGAAAAAGATGTCCAAGCCCTCAAGAAATTGGACTCCTTAAATACCGTAGTACCACTTTTCTCAAGAGTTTTAGATATTGCCTCGGACAAAGAGAACAAAGTTTATGAAACGATTGTCTCCAATGAAGAAATTTTCGACATCATGAATATGGAAATTGAATTCGGCCGGCTCTATAACAAGGGCGATGTCAGTAAACGGAAAAAAATTGCCGTTCTCGGCTTCGGACCGGCCGAAAAGCTATTCGGTTCTGCCGAAACCGCCCTGGAAAAAAATGTCAAAATCGGCAATCAGACCTATAAGGTTGTAGGAGTTCTGGAGAAAAAGGGTGGTGGAGGAGGAGTAGTACCTTCGATTGATGACCATGTATTTATCCCGCATACAGCTGCCATCAGTTTTAATCCGGGCAGGAAATTCATGGCCTTATACGCCAGAGCGGCAGATGAGCAGAATATAGAACAGACAAAAAATGATATTAAAGAGGTGATGCTGAAGAAATATTCGGATGACGATTTCAGTATTTCCGACCAGAAAGAACTGTTATCGTCGATCAATTCGATTTTTGATATTATCAGTCTGGTTTTAACAGGAATTGCCGCTATTTCCCTGATTGTCGGCGGTGTCGGCATTCTAAATATCATGTATGTTTCTGTCGCTGAAAGGACCAAGGAAATCGGTATCAGAAGAGCATACGGCGCGACCAGAAACGATATTCTAGTCCTGTTTTTAACGGAATCTGCGCTGCTTTCGGTTTTAGGCGGTTTTATCGGACTAATTATTGCCCAAACTGCGGTATTGGGTATCAAACAATTTTTTCCGGCCTACATTGATCTTACCAGCATAATTCTGGCTTTGGCTGTTTCCTGGTCAATCGGCCTTATTTTCGGCGTCCTGCCGGCAGTACAGGCATCTAAACTGACTCCCATCGAAGCCATCCGCCGCGATTAATTTTTTAACCTGTAAAAGTGAACGTTTTTAACAAAATTCGAACTCATTTTAAGTCAAGTTGTTAGCTCGCCCCGCAGTGGCGGGGCTCGCTGTCAGCGCGGCGTCCCCACCCGCCGCGCTTCCGTTATTTTTTGCGCGCGCGATTTTGCGATTGCTCCGCAATCGCAAAGTCAAATCTTGGTAATCTATCGAAATCCGTAAACATCTATATGGCCAAAGTCGACTAAAACTTTTCTTCTTTTTAAAACTTCAACCCTGAATCCACACTTTTTCAGCATAGATTCTACAATATCAGCAGTATTTATTCCATTAATAATATGACAAGATATTACTATATGCTTTGTATTTAATAGCGTTTTTGTTGCTCCCTTTAATGCATCAACCTCTGCACCTTCAATGTTTATCTTAATGAAGTCAATATCAAAAATTCCGAAATTTTTTAATTCTTGGTCTAAGGTTGTTTGTTGAATTTCAAAAGTTAGTCTTTTTGATGTTTTGATTACCACAGAAGAGAAATGATTAGCACTTTCCAATTCAACTTTTTTTACAGTATTACCAAGTGCTTTATTTATCAAAATTATGTTTTCTAGTTTAGAATTATCAACACTCTTTTTAAGAACCTCAAAATTTCTAGGGTCAGGTTCAAAAGCTATGACTTTTCCAGCTTTACCCACTTTCTTTGCGGTATAAAATGTAAAACCCCCAAGATATGATCCAGCGTCGACTACAATTTGTCCGCCTTCCACTTCATGAAATCTCTCCGCCCATCTGCGAATATAAACTGGGTAAAAATATTGGTGAAAGAATTGTTGTATATTCATATTTCGACCGGTTTTATTCTAACAATTTTGATAGTTCAACACCTACCGCCTTCGCTAAACGCCCAATGTTTAAAAGAGTTGGATTTCTTACTCCTCTCTCAAGACCACTGATATAAGACCGATGAACTCCTAAAGCACGGGCGATATCCCCTTGGGACATTCTTTTTTCTAATCTTGACTTTCTCAGGCTTTTGCCGAATTTTTTTGAGATGGTTTTACTTTTTTTAATTCCCATAGATTTTAAAACGGTAATTTTATTGTCCAATTCAAATCTGTGCCTGGATTAATTTTGAAACCATAAACAGCACTAAAAATGAGAACAAAAACAGTGTAAACGACAAGTGAAACGGTAAAAAACGCGGTAAAAGGATTATCCCAAAATTTTAATGCAAAAGAGATTTTATTTTTGTATATTTTGTAAAGTAAAATAGCGGCGATTGGTAGGATTAAGTAATTTTGATTGAAACCATTAAAACTCCCTTCAAAGCCTCCTATTCCAAGACCAACTCCTATAATTAAGGCTACAAGCAAAACCAACACTTTTTCATAATTCAACAGATTTGCTGCTTTCCGATTAAACTCAATCAAAGAAAGGAAAAAATAAAAAAGGAGCATCGGTATCGAAACTAACCAGTGTCCAGGCCCTTCGTCTAAGAAAGACGCAAGTTTATATACAAGACTACTGCTATTGTTTTCGTAGCCAACATGTCCGTCGCCAAGTAGATCAGCAACCATCTGGGACGAAGTATGAATTCCAAACCCAACCCCTATTGTTAGAAGAAGGAAAACAACAGGAAGAAGAAATTTTAACTCATTAAAACGAATAATCCTGTTTTTATCCGAAAAATAAATTGATTTGAAAACCAGATAATTTCCTATTACTGATACTATTACATAGAAAATAGGTTCCAAAATATGTTGAAGCATTAAAGGATGGCCTTGAAATATTGGCACTTGGAGAAAAACACCATAGGCGTATAGACCAATTAAAATATTTGCCACTGCCAGCAATAATAATGCTTTAACTACTTTATTCATAAGTTTAAGACGGTTGATTATCCGCTTGAATTATTTTAATCTCTGTTATACTATTAGTCTATAGAGACTTATATTGCAACACATGATAAGATTAGTAAAAGTTCTTTAAAATTTTTGCGTTTTTCTTTGAGACAAAATCAGGATTGATTTTGTCTTGTTCGAGCCGACTTTTTCGGAAGCGCGGCGGGTGGGGACGCCGCGCTGACAGCGAGCCCCGCCACTGCGGGGCGAGCTAACAACTTGACTTAAAATGAGTTCGAATTTTGTTAAAAACGTTCACCAAAAATGAAATCGAAGAATCAGTAGGGGCAGCGCTGGCTGCGCCCCCCTCCGCAGACAGCGCTGCAAAGGCAAAATTCAAATTCGCCGAGAGCCGCCGTAAAAAAGAACAAAGAAAAACGCAAAAATTAAAGAGCTATAAGGAAACAAATAAACATGATCAAATATATTGCTTATTGTCGAAAATCCACCGATGAAAAAGACAAACAAGTTTTGTCTATTGAGGCACAAATAGCTGAACTTAAAGAGTTTGCTAAAAGAGATAATTTATTTATCACGGAATTTATTACCGAAGCAAAAACTGCCAAAGTTCCAGGTAGAGAGCAATTTGCGGAGGTATTAAAGAAAATTGAGAAAGGAATGGCTAACGCCATTCTTTCATGGCATCCCGATCGTTTGGCGAGAAATTCAATAGATGGTGGAAAAATAATTTATCTTTTGGATACCGGCAAACTCCTTGATTTAAAATTCCCCTCGTTTTGGTTTGAAAGCACACCTCAAGGCAAATTTATGCTTTCAATCGCCTTTGGCCAATCCAAATATTATGTGGACAATTTAAGCGAGAATGTCAAACGAGGAAACAGGCAAAAGCTCCGTAACGGTGTTTGGCCTAGCAAAGCACCGTATGGCTATATGAACAACCCCAAAACGAGGGGAATTGATGTTGATGATGAAAAATCAAAAATAGTAAAGAAATCATTTCAGCTTTTTGCTGATGGGAGTATTTCATTTACTGGTATTTCTCAATTTATGCTCAAGTTTGGAATTAAGCGGGAAGGAGAAAAACCTGTAAAAGTTGGCCAAGTCAAAAATATGTTCTCCAACAGATTTTATCTAGGCATTCTCAAATATGCCGGAGAATATTATCAAGGTTCCCACAAAACTTTTATCAGCAAAAAGCTGTTTGATGAAGTCCAAAAGCAGGTCGAGAAAATCGAACGACCAAGACAGAATGGCCACAATTTTGCCTTTGCAGGTCTAGCGACCTGCGGCGAGTGCGGCGCCGCAATCACAGCCGAGCAACACGTCAAAAAATATAAAAATGGAACTGGCCAAACCTTTATTTATTACCGCTGTACTAAAAAGTTGAAAACCTGTACGCAAAAATATGTTTCAGAATCGGAACTAGAACCGCAAATACGAAAGATTGTCAGTGATTGCGGCTTGTACGTAGAATGGGAACCATATTTTGAAAAATGGATATCCGAAGCCGAACAAAAAGATAAACTTACCGCCGAAGTGGAAGAAAAGCAGATAGGCGGACAAATTCAAGAAACTGAAATAAAACTCAATCGACTTCTCGATGGCTATCTCGATCAAGTTATCGAACCGGAAATTTACAAACAGAAAAAGAACGAATTATTTGACGAAAAATTAAAGTTAGAGGAGAAAAAATCACAAATTTCTAAAAACGGAACTGTTTGGCTCGAACCTATGAGAGAATTCGTAAATTGCGCCTTACAGGCGCAAAAAATCGCGCACACAAAAAATAATTGCCATGATTTATCTATCATGGCAAAAAAAGTCGGCTCGAACTTCTTTTTAATGAATCGGCGGCTCTCGGCGAATTTGAATTTTGCCTTTGCAGCGCTGTCTGCGGAGGGGGGCGCAGCCAGCGCTGCCCCTACTGATTCTTCGATTTCATT
>Ga0155543_111_pt3 | contig 6692 bp, 6 predicted proteins | sample RifCSPhighO2_12_FD_107200 | JGI IMG/M metagenome (GOLD analysis project Ga0155543, IMG submission 107200) | Candidatus Gottesmanbacteria bacterium RIFCSPHIGHO2_12_FULL_43_26
CCGCGGCAGCGTTTTTATAACCGGCGGTATTTTAGAGAGCCGAAAACTCTCCGATTGGCTGGAAAGACATCTTGAAGAATTTAAATCAGTTGCTTCAGAAACCTCAGCCCACCTGGAATTGAGCCAAATCTTTAAACGCTATTTCGGTAACAGGCTATTTATCCGCTTTACCTTTGACAGCCAGGACGCCATGGGTATGAATATGGCGACAATTGCCTCAGAAAAAATCGCCGCAGTGATAACAGCTAAAACCGGTTTTAAATGTCTGGCTATTGCCGCCAATTTTGATACGGACAAGAAGCCTTCCTATTTGAATTTTATTTTAGGACGGGGAAGGGCAGTTTGGGCGGAGATTGAGCTTGAAGAAAAACTGGTAATGCAAATTCTTAAAACAACGCCTGCCCTTATTCATGAAGTAAATATTGAGAAAAACCTTCACGGCAGCATATTGAGTGGTTCTTTGGGATTCAATGCACACTTTGCCAATATCTTAGCTGCCATTTTTTTGGCCACCGGCCAGGATATTGCCCATGTCAGCGAAGGAAATCTGGGTATAACTTCGACCAAAATCATTAATAAAAGCCTGACGGTCAGTGTCTATCTGCCGGATTTGCCCATCGGTACCGTCGGCGGAGGGACTTATCTTCCCTCCCAGAGGGCGGCGTTACAAATAATGGGTGTAAATGGCGGAGGGAGAGGTAAAAAAGCGGCAGAATTAGCTGAAATTATCGGCGGCGCCGTTCTTGCCGGGGAAATATCTTTGTTGGCAGCCATTGCTTCCGGTACCTTAGGTTCGTCGCACCAACGTCTGGCCAGAAGCGGCAGGTAAAAAAGTTAAGGAATTACGATGGATGCAGGAATATTAGGCTACGGACTTTATTTACCGTACTACCGTATAAAAATTAGTGAAATTGCCCTGATTTGGGGTAAAAATCCCGGGGATATAGAAAGATCATTAGGAATATCGGAAAAGACAGTGGCTTCTTTTGATGAAGATGCCGTTACTATGGCCTACCAGGCATCTTTGATGGCTTTAGCTAGGGCAGATATATCCGCAAATTCCATTGAGGCAGTCATGGTCGGTTCGGAAAGCCACCCTTATGCCGTAAATCCGACATCTACTATTTTGGGAGAATTTTTAGGGGTAAAAAATGCCTACCTGGCCACTGATTTGGAATTTGCCTGTAAAGCCGGGACAACTGCCATGATATCCCTCTCAGGGCTTATTTCCGGCAGGATGATTTCGACAGCTTTAGCGGTAGGCTCGGATTGCGCCCAGGCCAAACCCCACGATATTTTGGAATATACAGCTTCCTCAGGCGCCGCAGCCTTTATTCTGGGGAGAAAAGAAAAATCAATTGCGGAAATTCTTGCTGTTACTTCGTATTCTTCCGATACCCCTGATTTTTGGCGCAGAGACGGAGTCAGGTTTCCTACCCATGGCGGTCGGTTTACGGGAGAACCGGCTTATTTTTCCCATGTGGAGAGTTGCGGAAAGATGCTTTTGGAAAAGTCCGGTTTTAAGCCTGCCGATTTCCGCTTTTGTGTTTTACATATGCCTAACGGTAAATTTCCCAGAGAGGCAGCTAAAAGATTGGGATTTACCAAAGAACAATATCGTACCTCAATGATTGTTGAAGAAATAGGTAATCCTTATACAGCTTCCTCGCTCATCGGTTTAGCTGCTGTTTTGGACAAGGCAAAATCAGGTGATTTGATATTCCTGGTTTCCTACGGCTCAGGAGCAGGATCTGACGGCTTGATTTTGAGAGTAACTGCCAAAATCAATAAGAAGTCCCGGGAATCTTCGTTTCAACAGCAAAAATCCGGAAAAAAATATATAAGTTATACGGATTATCTTAAATTCAGGGGAAAAATTTAAATGAAAGACATAAATATCCTGGCCGGGGCAACCTCAAGTTTCGGTGAATTATGGGGGGTATCTCCGAGAAAATTGGTAAGCGATGTCACCGCTGAAGCTTTGAAGGAGTCTGGGATTAAACGGCATGAAATCGAGGCAATATTCGTGGGCAATATGCTTTCTTCCTCATTAGGCAGCCAGGACCATTTGGGAGCTTTTTTCAGCGAAGAATTAGGATTAGATGTGCCGGCGGTCAAAATTGAAGCAGCTTGCGCTTCAGGCGGCATGGCTGTCCATACGGCCTGTTTGGCTGTTTTATCCGGTCAATATGAAACAGTTTTAGTAGTCGGTGTCGAGAAGATGACTGATCATAAGCCTGAGGAGGTCGCCTCAGCCCTGATGGCAGCCGGGACGGACGGGGAAAGGGAAGCCGGAGCCACCTTTCCGACACTTTACGCTTTAATAGCCCGGGCTCATATGGCAAAATACGCTACCACAGAATTACAAATGGCGGCAGTTTCGGTAAAAAATCATTTTCATGCCTCTTTAAATTCCCACGCCCAATTCAAAAACCCGATAACTGAAGAGATGGTTTTGAAAAGTCCGGTGGTAGCTTCTCCCTTAAAAATCCTGGATTGCTCTCCGATTACTGACGGTGCAGCCTCACTTATATTATCCCGCAGGAAATCCGGCGGCAAAAACATAGCCATTACGGCTTCGGAAGCAGCCACGGATTCATTAGGCTTGGCCCAGCGGGAAAGTTTAACTTCACTGAAAGCAGCTGCCGAGGCAGCCAAAAAAGCCTACCGCTCAGCCGGTATTTTGCCGAATGATATCAATGTAGCAGAAGTGCATGACTGTTTTTCCATAGCTGAAATCATAGCCATGGAAGATCTGAGTTTTTTCACCAAAGGCACGGCTGCCAAAAATATAGCTAGTGGGATGACCAGACTGGGAGGCAAGGGAATCATAGTTAATACCTCAGGCGGGCTCAAAGCAGCAGGACACCCTGTCGGCGCCACAGGAGTGAAACAGGTCGTAGAAATTTTACAGCAGCTTAAAGGCATATCCGGCGCCAAACAAGTCTCAGGGGCAAAGATAGGTTTGACTCATAATGTCGGGGGCAGCGGAGCAACCGCGGTAGTCCATATTTTAAAAAAATAAATATATGATTTCACCGGTAAAAATCTGGCGCAATCAGAAAAAAATCAGGGAAGTATTGAATCAAAGCGGTAAAATTATCAGTTTTACCCGTGTATTTATGCCGCCGGCCGGTTTTGAAAATCAGGCACCTTATGCAGTTGTTTTAGTCAAACTGGCCTCGGGCCGAAATTATATCGCCCAACTGGTTGACTTTGAAGAAAAACATTTGAAAATAGGGCAAAAAGTAATAACGGTTTTAAGAAGGACCAGAAGCCCGAGCGAGGAAGGCATTATACCCTACGGCGTTAAATTCAAGCCGCTATGAATTTCTCCACTGTATCAGTCCCCGGTAAAATTTTTCTTATGGGCGAGCATAGTGTTGTTTACGGAAAGCCGGCTATTCTGTCGGCAATCAACAGGCGGGTTTACGTGCGTGTTGCCATAGCGGATAATGGCAAGCATGAAATTGAGTCCGGGGATAACCAGTTTATCGGCAATGTTCTTGAACTGACAGCTCTACATCTTAAAATAAAAACTTTGCCTTATTTAAAGGTGATAATTACTTCCCAGCTGAAAAAGGGATACCATTTGGGATCATCGGCGGCTGTAGCGGCAGCAACCATTGCCGCTGTCTTATATCACCTTAAAAAAATCTGGAATCCGGAACTGGTCAATCAATTAGCCTATTCGGCGGAAAAAGCCAAACATGGTTTACCATCAGGCGCCGATAATACTGCTTGTGTCTTCGGAGGATTAATCTGGTACCGCAATGAACTGTCATATCTTAAAAGTATCTGGCAGCTGTCACTCAAATCCGAACTTTTAAATAATTTTTATCTGGTTGATAGCGGAAAAGGGGAAGAATCAACCAAGGACATGGTTGCCATGGTCAAAAAAAGGTATTTAGATAACAAGCAATTGTACCAGAGGCTGTTTATATCAAATGAAGAAGCGGTCAGAAATATTGCTGAAAGTTTAAAAAACGGCAATGAAAACGCTCTCATTCAGGCCATAAGAAAAGGAAGCTTTACCTTAAAAAAAATGGGAGTTGTCAGCCCCATGGCAGCAGATTTAATTGATACTTTCGAATCTTCAGGAGGCGCGGCTAAAATCCTGGGAGGAGGGGGCCGGAAAAAATCAGTCGGATATCTCCTTATATATCATAAAGATAAAAAAATCTTAAAGGACATTTCCGCCTCATGCGGGTTTTCTATTGAAGCAGTTAGGTTAGGTGAAGAAGGTATGAGGCTGGAGAAAGGGACGGGTGATACGAATCAATAATCAAAGCGTCACTGCCACCCTACCTGGAAAACTGATGCTGATAGGTGAACATGCTGCTGTCTACGGTTTTCCGTGTTTGGCAGCTGCTGTTGATAAAAAATTGACAGTTAAATTAAACAAAAGGACTGATGGCAATATCATTATACGGAGTGATTCTTTTAAAGAAACGCTTCAATCTGATTGGCAAAAAATAACCGGGAAAATAGAACCGGCAGGGCAATATTTAACAGCAGCCTTAAGAACAGTTTCAGCGTTAATATCTGACAAAACCGGAATGGACATGGAAATTAAATCTGGTTTTTCAGGCCGTTACGGTTTAGGTTCTTCGGCGGCGGTGACGGCAGGCACGATTGCCGGCGTAGCTGCCCTTTTCGGTTTGAATCTGTCAAAAGAAGAGTTATTTAAGCTGGCTTACCGGTCTATTTTAACTGTGGCGGAAGACGCCTCAGGCTATGATGCGGCTTCCGTCATTTTTGGCGGAGTGATTTATTATAAAAAAGGGGATAGCAAGCCGGAAAAAATAGATGCAAACCCAAATCTTCTAGTCTGTTATTCCGGCAGTAAAGCTGATACGGTAGAAATGGTCAGAATAGTTGCCGGAAAAATGAACAGTCACAGAAAGGCTGTTTTAAAGATCTTTGAATCAACGGCTGAACTCGTCGAACAGGCACGCCAATCTCTTATCAGTCATCAATATGATATTTTCGGAAAATTAATGAATTTCTCCCAGGATTATCTGGAAGATTTGGGTGTGGCAACTCCCAAGCTTAATGAGCTGATTTTAAAAGCCAGAAAAGCCGGAGCCTTGGGAGCCAAAATTTCCGGTGCCGGAGGCGGGGATTGCCTGATTGCTTTGGTAGATGGCAGAAATAGCCCGAAAGTAGTCCAAGCCTTGATTGAGGCCGGAGGAGAAATCGTTGATACTGCTATAACCTCAAAAGGAGTTTCTATAAGTTGATATGAAAAAAACAGCTGTCGCCTGTTCCAATTTAGCCCTGATAAAATATTGGGGTAAAGTTGATTTTGAGAAGCGGTTGCCTACCAATGACAGTCTGTCAGTTAATTTGGATAATTTGACAACCACAACTACAGTCGATTTTTCTGCCAGTTATAAAAAAGATTTGCTTGAAATAGACGGTATTAGGGCTGCCGGTAGAAAATTTGATCGTGTCAGGCAGCATCTTGACCGGATAAGAAGTTTGGCCGGCAGACAATTATCAGCCCGGGTTGTCTCCAGGAATAATTTCCCGTCAGCGACCGGTTTATCATCGTCAGCTTCAGGATTTGCCGCTTTAACAAAAGCTGCGGTAGCCGCCCTTGAATTAAAATTAACTGAAAAAGAAATGTCGATTGTGGCCAGACAGGCTTCCGGTTCTGCCTGCCGCTCAATACCAACGGGGTTTAGCCATTGGCATAAAGGCCGCGACAGTCAATCTTCATATGCCGAATCGATTTTCCCTATCTTCCATTGGCAGTTAACGGATTTAGTGGTAATTATAAGTCATCAAACAAAATCAGTGCCGACAAATATCGCCCAGCAATCAGCATTTACCAGTCCATTTTTTAGAGAAAGGCTGAAACATCTGCCGGGAAAAATAAATAAACTTAAAAAGGCTATCAGGGATAAAGATTTTATGTCATTCGGCCAAATTAGCGAGAGTGAAGCGCTGGAGCTTCACGCTATCATGATGACTTCCGAACCCTCCCAAATCTATTTATTTCCTGGCACTCTAAAACTCATGAATCTAGTAAAACAGTGGCGTAAAGAGGGCTTGCCGGTTTTTTTCAGCCTGAATACAGGACACAATCTCCATGTACTTTGTCAAAATAAGGACAGGGGGAAAATTTTGGCTTTATTAAAAAAAGCAGGTACTAAAAACATCATCATTAATGGCCCGGGACCGGGAACTAGACTGACAGATAAGCATTTATTCTAATATGGAGAACAATTTAAAGCATGTAGCCCTGATCATGGACGGCAACCGCCGCTGGGCAAAAGAGCACAATCTTCCCACCCTTGAAGGCCATCGACAGGGAGAGGAACGGATTGAACCGCTTGTCGACACAGCCATTGAGATGGGAATTTCTTATCTGACATTTTGGGCTTTTTCAACGGAAAACTGGCAGCGGGAAAAAAGGGAAGTCGAATTTTTAATGAAACTCTACCGCACTATACTGGACCGCAAAGCCGACAACTTTCATAAAAAAAACGTCAGAATCAACTGTATCGGCAACCTGAGCTTATTTTCATCTGATCTTCAGGAAAAAACTAAACGCTGGATGGAACAAACTAAAAATAATAAATTAATCACCGTCAATCTGGCTTTAAGTTACGGAGGCAAAGACGAAATAGTCAGAGCAGTCAATAAATGGCAAAAGGAAAATAAGAAGAATAAAGAATTGACAA